>Ga0116229_10000429_pt1 | contig 55011 bp, 37 predicted proteins | sample S1TSphgellanicum_3_FD_87313 | JGI IMG/M metagenome (GOLD analysis project Ga0116229, IMG submission 87313) | Host-associated microbial communities from peat moss isolated from Minnesota, USA - S1T2_Fc - Sphagnum magellanicum MG | ecosystem: Host-associated > Plants > Peat moss > Unclassified...
AAAAAAAAACCCTTCAGTTGATGAAGACCTCTTCAGCATGCACGGAGGTGCTTCAAATACAAAGGAAAAAACCAATTGCATTGAAATCAATTCAATTCAGATTTAATTAATTGAATTCAAATTCCTAAATTGAATGGAATTCAAATTCAATTGAAATGAAATGAGATGCAAATTGATGGAGAAGGCATTGAAAATCTACTCATGAATATTGTGTTGATTTCTTTTTGTAAAAGACATAAATTTCAAAAGACACCTTTTCACGCCTATTTCCTAAGGAATGGCTAAAAATTATTCTAGTTTGGAATTATCCAAATGATGACAACCGACTACGACCTCTCACTTGTGAAACCTAAAGTTGTCCTATTTAAACTAGCTTTGATGAATCATCATCACTAGAATGAGCTCCCAAACACAAAATCATTCTACATTCAATCTTGCTTGGTTCAAAAATTCAAAACACAAATGTGCACATTGCATTGTTGAAAACTTTTCAATAATGTTAAAAGCAAAAAGGGGGCCCATGGTTGCATTGAAACAAACAAACACTTATATTATATATAGGTCAAGTAAGTAAATAATGAAACACCTTTCATTGTTCATAATAGCATTTCAGAATGGCAGTTTCAATTTTATTTTTTAAAAGTTATTTGCAGTGAGGATTAATGGACGTTTCTCTATTTTTCCATAGTAATTGCAAAGCTAGTGCAATCCAGAATTCCATGAAAAGCTTTCAAGAACATGCTGATTTGAAGAAAGCATTTTCCTTCATGTTTGCCCATTTATGCACATGGCCCAACACAAATAAGACTGCCTTTGAGGGTCTAGGCTCTAGCATTGGCAATGTTGGCAGCTTTTTTTTTTTATAAATAACTATAGGGTAAGTTTTTTTTTTGAATTTTTTTTTTGGACCACATAGGTTATCATTGATCAATATGAATATTTTTTAAAAATTGATTTCGAAATAATTTGTAAAAGAATTGGGTAATAACCATCGGTTATGCATAAGGATAGGTTATCAAATAATCAATTGACAACCACTTTTTAGCTATTGATCATTAACCAATTATGTGGTTTTCTAATTTTTGTAACTTTTTTTTGGTTTAATATTTTTCATTATTGTTTAAAGGTTGATAGCCTATCTCTTGGATGATAATCAAGTCATCCTCATAGCTTGTTAAATTTTTGAGAATTCAATTCCAAATAATTATAAATTTAACTAGTTATTAAATAAATCAAGAATTGATTAGTAAATTATTAATATATAGCTTGATAATCTAATCAAAATTCAACAACTAGCTAACTTGGGGTTTGCATGCTACAATGTAAAAAAATTGTCACAATGTGATACTTTTTAGTACCTATCTAAATTTCATGCATCAAGTTGAAAATTTGAAAAATAATTTTCACTAAAATTTTGTAATAGATGATAGTTTATGTCCCAATTTAGCATTATGTTATGAAATCAATGCACATATGAATGATATAATAGTTTAATAAAATATTATTTTAATTTGCAAGGTTTTTAAGCACCTTTGTAATTCCAACAAAAGGACTAATAAATATTACATTTAATAATAATTTTTCCATGAAAATTTTACACATACAAATAATAATAAAAAATTTGAATCTTCTTTATCAAAGTTTTTAATTCTTTTTCAAGTCATGAAATTTAGATTAAATAATTTTTAAATGTTCATTAGTACATTATGGTATAATAATGTGATGGTTATAACTTCTTTAAGTTGAAAATGTTCTTCTATTGAAGATTTAATTGGGTTAAATATTTTTTTAATCATTTGATAAATATAAAATTATAATTAAAAAATTTTAAATAAAAAATTGTTATCAAATAATGGTTTTTTAAAACATCTTTAATAAATTATTGATTTTCATTTACACTTGTAAATGCACAATTATGATTCAATTTCATATTCATAACTTTTCTGATTTTTAAATTTTTAAAAATCCAAATTAATCATTTATATGTGATTTTAAAAATTATTTAAAATGAATGATATCTAACATGTTACTCTCGAAACTATATGTATTTCCAACTCTCAAACAATTAAAGTGTGCACACCATAACATGCAAACACCCTTAATTTTGACACTTGGATTATTCAAGGTGTAAAAACTAGTCAAATATATCTAATTGACAATTACTTTAACAGCATAGGGTTAGCACATTTTGAGGAGTTGGCTGCACATTTTGCATGATCGCATGTTCAGATATAAGGCCAAGCATCATTAGTTTTGAAAGAGCCAGATGTTGGATTCAATTATGTGCTTCTATTGTGATCAAGATAAGTATTGTTGATTTAGGAGCCTAAGTATGAGTCAGTACAGGAGAGTCCAAATTATAAGTAGTAACCATATCATTACGTATGGGCCCCCAAAGGTGTCTTCATGTCTAAACATTGAAAATGTGTAGTTAATTCTAGGATGTAATAAAAATGTACTCCACTTTGATTTTGGGGCACGTTCATTTTCTAATTTAATGAATTATTTTTCATCCAATAGCCCCCATAATTTTTGTGTAGCACATTCAAAGTGTCCATTTAAGGTTTGGTTTCCTCAATTGACTAAAATTTCATAGGATGGTAGAAAGAGGTTCTAGTGTCCCTTCATTTGTAATTGATTTTTCCTTAATGAAGGATTATGCATTTGGTTGATTTTGAAATGTTTATCAGAAGTACCTTATAAAATTGGGCTCTATCATATTGTGCAATATTAATGACAATGAAATGATGAAAAAAATGAATTGACCTTTGCTAATTGGCCATAAGTTTGTAGCAAATTGTATCATCCCTACCATTGGTAGCATTTTTTGTGGATTTTATAAAGAGTGGACAGGGTGGCTCCTAATTTTTGTGCATAAAAATTTACTAGAGGAAAAAACAGTTATATGGGTCAAGTTAGCTGGCAAAAGAAGGAAATGAAATAACTTAGATTTACCTACTCGAAGAAACATGAACATCAAATTTTGAAGCTATTGATAGCAAAAACAACAAATTTCCTAGATTATGTGCAATTTCTTAGTAGATTTGGTTAGAGAGAAGATATCACTACAATAAAAGGTGTTCTTGTAAGTCAAATGATTTCATTAAATTTTGAGGGAATTCACTATCATTGGTAAAAAAAGGACTAGTTAGAAATTAATGAATTCATTAGTTTAATGAGCAGGGGGGACTAATGAACTACACCCACAGTTTGTAGTACTACATGGTCATCTAAGTTTATTGAGCCATGCCTTTAGGCAAGGGTTACACATTCACTTCGGTCTACAATATATTAATGAACTATAGATAAATTTGCTCTTATGGACAAAAATGTTTCAAGATTGTGATATGTCCACAAAGTTGTAATGTGAAAAGATCTTTAACATAACAAAAATTTGGTGCAATATTATGATGAAAATTTTGGTAAAAATTGATGTTTTTGGATTTATTATTATGGCAACATTTTTTGTGAAGTTTGATGATTTTTCGATTAAATTTATTTCAATATATTTCATTCTCGAAATAGTTAATTCTTGAAAATAGGGAAGTTTAAAAGGCACACTCTTTGGAAATTAATGTGAATGAAATAAAATTTATCAATATGTTCAAGAATTTTGTAATTCTATATTTGGAATGATATTTTATGATAAATTTAAAAACAAATATCATTAATTTTGTAATACGTTTCATGATCTTTGGTTTTTAAATGATAGTTTTTAAATAAACACTCACTACTATATATATTGACTAATTGAATTAAAAGTGGCTATCAAAAGATACATAATCATATTGGACAAACTTGTATGCATTATATTAAAATTAAGGAATCATCTTTGCTTTTTCATTTCAATTACCTCAATCCAATTCTTGAATTGTGATGTGTGTTTGCACTTTTAATTGAAATACTTCCATGTAAAGACAATGGCATGGCCCTGGTATGATTTACAATTTATTTTAATTTCTTGTGAGAAAAGTAGTGCCCAAACCTTCTATTCAAGAGAAGCAAACTTGGTGCCTGCCTCCAATTAATTTCAGTGTTAATAAACTTGGCAACAGGGCCAAGGTTGCAAGTTTCTTTCACTTTCTAGTTTTGCTACTTTCATACCATGTATACATGATATGAAAGCAAAAGAAAGATAATGTTCCTTCTATATTCTTGGCTACCTACTCAAACTTATCACAAAACTCTGATAATTTGCAATCTTTGTTTTTGGTGAAATCTGAGGAATTTGGGCCATCTTTTCCATGAAAAATCTTCTATACAGGTCGAGATCATTTGGGTGAAGGCATCTGATTCTATGGATCTTGAGGAAATTGGAGTAAATGCCTATGAAAATCAATAGTTATGAGAGAAGGTTAGCCACTACATCCCATCTCCATAAAGTAAAGCACTGCCTGGATTTTTCATTTGTATTTTCAGCTCCCTTACCTGCCTGAAGAAACCTCTTTTCAGCAAACGGGATCTTCTGCAGTGGAAGGTACCAGCCAGGCTATACTGGGATCTTCTGACCAACGGAAGGTACCAGCCAGCCAGTCACTATTTCTAAAACATGAAAAAATCCCAGCTCTGCTTTACAGAGGTAAAGGACTTGAGTACATGCCCTTCTGTGATTTTCAACCTGTTCCCTCGGCCTATTGGCCTCCGCCACAGATCTCAAATCACAAAGGCCCTTCTCCTATACAAAAGGAGCTGTCAGAAATTATCTAATAAAGGAAAAGAGGAGATTGACATTCAAAGGCTTAGAGCTAGTTTTGTCAAAGCAACCTTGCCCTTCCTGTTTGTACAATTTCACATGAAACAAGAACAAGAGAAGGAAATCAATTGTGACATTGTACATATTGTTGGTGCAGTATAGATGCAAATAACATTGAATAAAGTTCTGTACTATTCTCTAATCCTTTCAACTAACTGAATGATATCCAGAATAATTCACAGCCCTGCCATATTTCATCATCTCCCAACAAAGAAAAGCTTTGAAAGGCCCAAATCTTGTCAATGAAAGAAATTGTGTTGTGTCTCTAATCTAAAATTTTTTTCAGAGTTGACACATAGCACCAATATTCAACTGTCAATCACTAACACTGCCTGATTTCTGCTGCCCTCCTAAACAGCTAGATGGACCAACGCTCAAGCATTGTGATGGAATCGGACGACTATGCAAGTGATATTGTCATTACTTCCTCTGCGAAAGGCTTCCTCTTTGAGGAAATGAGCAGCCTCCTTTGCATCTGGAATGGATTGTACCATTGACACTGCCTCTTGGTTTGACACCACATTCCATAGTCCAGCAGTGGCTAGAACCAGAAAATCAACTCCCTCCTCAATTGTATCCTCCTCAATCTCAGGGTCAGCAACGACTTTGTGTGGCTTAAACTTTGAGTCCCCAAACGAACGTGATAGTTGAGCAGGACATGTTGCCGAAATGTTGGTTTCTGGTAACTTGACAAGATCTCCTACTATCGAAGTATGGTCACATATGAGAACACCTCCTGCCTCCTCAATTCGTTGACGTTCATCAGCTCGGTTTGGTTTGTGATCAGTTGACAGAGCCACTGCATTGCCACCTTTGCAAATCACAGCCCTAGAATCACCAACATTGGCAATTATCAGTCGTTCTCGCAACAAAACAGCTGTACAAGCTGTTGACCCAGAACTCCAGTTGTTGTTGACCTGTAGCGTCCGAAGATTTCTGTCTGTCTGCTGATAGGCCCTAGTTATGGCTAACTGGATGTTACCAAAATCTAGATTCATCAACAAGTTGTGGAAGAGGTGTGTCTGCACATATTTCGCTGCTTGTGAACCATTGTGTCCATCAAACACGCCAAATAGCCCAATTGGCTGACCACAAGCCTCTGAGATCATAATCTGATGAAAATCCTCCATACAAGGCATTCTCATTATCGATCTGGAAAATCCATAGGTGCCAAGTTTGTAAGGCAAGGGATGGACATTGGAAGAGAGAGGGCTGTGAAAGGGATATGCATGCTTCAGCATATATGGATATGAGTGGTTTAGCATATACTTGCAAGCCACCAACTCTTGACAAATCTGAGGAAAATCAGGACGGGCTTTGGGCTCTGTGTCCCAACACTTGCTAATCAATTCAGATAGGTAGGCAGGACAATACTCCTCATCAGGTAAAGAAGGCCTCTTACCACGGCAAACACTCTTAAAAATCTCCATATGTTTCATGTCAGAAAATGGTGTCTTCCCAGTCAGGACCTCAGAGAATATCACTGCAAAACTATACGCATCTGCTGACTTTGTGTATTTCTCTGGGTTCTGCTCGTCTTCGAACACCTCAGGTGCCCTCCAGCGAGTGGTACCCACCATCTTTGTGGTGAACCTAGAGTCATGCAGCTTCAATTTTGACACGCCAAAGTCTGTGAGCTTAACTTGCACAGATGAGGAAATACCCTCATCCTCATTCTCCACAACATTTATGAGAACATTCATTGACTTCAGATCACGGTGCATCACCCCTCTCCCATGCAGGTACTTCATGCCCTCTGCGACCTGTAACATTATATCGACAGCTACCGGCAGTGGAAGAGGAGGTCCTTGGCCAGCATTCTTCTTCTTCTCATCCAAGTATTTCCGTAAGTCCATGGTCATGCGCTCCAAAACAATGACATGTTGAAGTCCTTGGGATGTGTACCCTATGAACTGAACCACATTCGGGTGTAGCAAACTTGAAAAAAGAATTGCTTCCTTCTCCATTGCCACTGCCCTGTGTATTTGGTTGGTATTGATTACCTTGGCAGCCGCCTCCAGTCCAAGGAATTCACACTTGTACACGTTTCCAGAGCCTCCTTCTCCAAGGAGACTTTCAGTCAAAATACGCACATCAGCATAGTCTATCAAGTGTGAAGGTTCATCCTTGGAATTCTTGAATTTTCTTAGCATGTGTTCTGCACGCTTAACATTGTTACGGTTGAAATAATTCAGCCATGTGTACCACCTTGTCAAATAATTCAGCCATGTGTACCACCTTGTCAAACGTACCAAGCTTAGAATGTCATGCTGGTAGGCTTCCTCGACATCTGTCAACAAACTTGAGTCCTCCAGTGGTGGTACATCAAATGTGCCTTGAAGTGCTTCCGAGCTTGCAATCACTCCCAACAATTTGACGCAATAGAAAAACTCTCTGAGGTGTAGGAGTACCCGTTCTTTGACAGACGCGGAATCAGATGAGGTGATAGTCGACGTCCACCAATCCTTGTCGCTCCACTGTTTCAACAGCATCTGGCCACAGAAAAGAAGACGCGATAACTCGGCCAAGACTGTTTCGTCAGGATCTATTAAAAGAACCCCTTCACTCAAGAGACACTTGTCCAGGTCGTCGAGGCAAGCCAAGTATTTGTTTGCAAGGACTCTGCTCAAGCATTTGTTAAACTTTACATCTTCACATTGCAAACTTATGGTCCTCGCCAACTCTTGACATTCCTTGTATCGATCTCTTAGAGTCTCCATATTGGAACAAAACCTCTCCGAGAAGGAACGTTGTCAAGAGAACGTCGACTTCAACTGGGATTAAGAAAACAACAGAGAGCGAAGACAATCGATAGCCACTGAATTAAGAAAAAACATGACACGGTTCTACTTCACGATGCTTAAGCCCCCGCAATCCCGACCATCCCACCCCGTCCGGCCCGAAACACGGGACCCGTTCACCTCTCGACAAGAAACACCTCGACGCGAACATGACAAGTTCTTCCTCGTCTTCTTCCACTGCTTTACCGATTTACCGATTGTTTCTCGTTTGGCCGAATTCCGAGGGTATAATAATGACTGACAGAAATTAGCTACACCGGATGAGGTTCGTTGACTTCCTCTCTACGTTCATCGAATTGTTTGCTTTGTCTCCACTTTTGTCATTGTACTTTGATGCATTTTCATCCTGCATCTTCCACCTATAATAACACCTCTCGGGCTGGCTGCTGCTGATGTTCTCTGCTGACTTCTCAGTTTATTCAGTCCACACGCTTTGAGACACTCCTCGACTGTAGAAGTTTAAATGTCGATAAATGCGTTTCCGACACATGTTGTCTGTCTTGAATTCCACACGATCCCCGAACTACCACCATCATTTATCACATAATCCTCAGGCAAAAGTTTCAAGTCCCCTGTTTTCCGTTGGGGGGTATTTAGGGTCACTTTATATGAGGGTCCAAGGTTTAGGGTCCAATAAAATAGAGAAATCCTAGTGTCTAAGAGCCATAAATTGGACCCACAGCCTTTAGATGACGGTCCCAGATCAAAAAGTGGCAAATCGAGGTTAAACTTACAGGGCACCATTTGGAGGGAGAATGAATTGGTTTGGATTAAATTTTTTTAAAAGATCTCAAAGGAGAACACATGTTTTGTAGAACAAGATGCAAGCTAGGGTTCAACTTATGAGTCCAATTTGGTTCCTAGGAACTTGGACCCTAGACCCATCTAAAAGTGGGCCTTACTATTTAGTTGCTCCACTACCCTAAGAGGAAAGACTAGGGTGAACCAGAACCTGCACTGGTCCAAATTTATATATTTCCTGTTTCATATATAAGAGACCTCGCTCAAGAAGGTGAAGGCACCAATGGCCAGGGCCATGGTAAACCAGCACCTACACCGGTACCTTCACCTTCTTTAATGAGGCCTCCATATGGCTATATTTGACCCATGAAATTTTTAATCTGGACTTGGAGGCCTTGATTTTTTCTTAGGATGGGAGATTTATAATGTTTAGAACCAACCATAATTTTTTCGGTGGGTTTTAATCTTTAGTATTTATCATGGTACCAATTTAAGTAGCGGTTCACCCAAGGCCTACCAAAGAAAAAATGGGTAACATATTGTCCATCCATGGGTGCTATAGATGGGCTGGAGTGAACCAGCAGCCACCAGTGCACCAGTTCAGGATGAGGCTGTTCAAGCCGTTTCGGGGATGAACCAAAAACATATCCTGTTCCCCTCCTTAGGGGTTTTTCAGCTCCTTTCTCTGCCTCAAAATTTTCCCCTCTCACTTACCTCCCCCCTCGGCCCCCCCCCCTTCCTACCTCTCTCACCTCATTTCCTCTTCACTTCATCGTCAAAGCTCGGGAGAACTCTCGAGCTTAGTAGTTTAGAACTTTGAGGAGACACAAGACACAAGACTTGAGGAAGGTGAAGAGCTCAACATTGAAAGAATGTGAAAAAAAAGGAGAAGGCAAAAGGAGTGTTTCATCCCAAATATAAAAGCAAGAAAAAAAAGGTAAGCTCCCTCTCTTCTTTGCATTTTATTTTCATTTTTTTTTCTTTTTTTTCTTTTGCTTGAAAAGAAGAAGACAACAATAATGGTCGTCTTTTTTCTCTTTTATTTTTATTTTTATATTTGAAGTGAAGACGATGACATCAAGCTTGCTGAAGTCACATTTTCTTTTCTTTTATTATTATTATTACGAACAAGGCAACAATAGCAAGCTTATTGTCATCACCCATGTTTTTCTTCTTTCTGCTTGAAGCGAAAATGGATGATGATAATAAGCTTGTTGTTGTCACATCTTTTAGTTGTTGTGAACAAGGTGACGACAACAAGCTTTCTGCCATCACCCTTTTTTTTTTTGCTTGAAGGGAAAACGAGTGACAACAATAAGCTTGTTGCCATCACATTTTATTTTTCTTCTATTGTTGTTGCTACGAGCAAGGTGATAGTAGCAAACTTGCTACCATCACCCATTTTTTTCTTCTTCAACTTGAAATGCAATGCCTTTTGCTACCTTTTTGCCACCCTCCACATCATGTACACAAATAATGCTAAGCCCAAATCCATGATTTTATTGCCCCAAATAAGCATAATTGTTATTAATTTTCATCCAAAACCATTGGATGAAAAAAATACATATAATGCTTTGAAATATTAGATCTTAGTTTTTGAAATTGTGTTCACAATAGTGAAGCAAAATGTTTTGTCTTATTGATCACATGAAATTAAGCAGAGAATTGAAATTGTTGTCATTGTCTTCAATTTGCATCAATTTTATTTGTTATTTGCACATTGGTCTTTTCATAGGTCTAGAGTTGTTAATGCTTAAATTTTTGTGAGTAATGAAATAATGTCTTTAAACTGCAATTTTCATGACATTTAAGTTTGATGGTATCTTGCATTTTACAAAGTTCAATTCCATTTATTCATTCATTCATTTAGTAATGAGTATGACTTGCCAATGATCTAGTGCACAAATCAAAATCAAAATGAGGAATCAAGCATTTTGTTTTCTGAGTTTGGTGATAACACCTACACTATATTTCCCTAGAGCTTGGAGGATGGCTTCCAAAACCTTTTGTTCAAAATGGACTTTCTTAAGGTGATGATTTGAATGAAGCTCCATTATCAGGAGGTTGTCAAGAGCATAATCAAATAAGCTCCAATAAAACTTTTTTAGAACATGAACTAATGAGCAGTTTGGGGATTACATATTATTATTATTTTAAGGTAGAGGTAAAAAAATATGCAAGACACATTCGTTAAAAGAATTATGTCCTTTACAATAAGAAATCAATGATTAGATATACTAAAAAATTACATAATTGTTTGTAGACATAAGATATTATTTCAAATCCTATGTAAAAAAATTTATAATCTTATATTAATAGTGCATTTGACTAGTAGATGATAAATAAATGCTATCTCAATCAACAAGCCTATTATATTACATGCTTTTTGACACTTAAAATACCAATAATGCAGTTAGGTTTTCTAGGCATCCAATGAGGTGAACCAGTATGAGTTGAATGTCTTGGGTGAGCCAGCATCTACACCAGCACCATGATAGAAACTAGAAACTAAAAACCAGTCCTTTGATTCTTTGATTTTGTTAATAACCTTCAGTTTCAGGTTTTTATAATTTGAAAAAATTCAAAGAACCTCCAAGAACCTCTGGTTCTGGTTTTTTGAAAGTTTTCAGAAGCAAAAGAACTTCTGATTAGGAGTTTTTGAAATTTTTCAAATGACTGGCAGTTGTCATGAAAAAATTGACAAAGAACTAACAAGTTAGGGTAGGTTCTTTTACCTGGTTCTTTGACTTTTCTAAAATGTTGGTTAAGGGTTAAGAGCTGGTTCTTTCATTTTGAGAATCATCAACCAAGGAAATACATAGACCTTACCCTTACTTATCAGTTCCAAGTTCAAGAAAGTGAGAACTTCCCAACACTGATATGCCAAAGTGTTTTGATGGGTTCTAAACATCATCAATATACCATCTTATCAACAAAATCAGGATCTATAGTCTATACATCTATACATGTCCCAGGTTAAGTGTTGTCTGTATGAAGCCTCACTCAAGAAGGTGAAGTTACCAGTCTAGGGATTGAGATTAGGTATATTTAACCCAGGAAATGTTAAATTCGAACTAGGGATGGTATATTTACTGCGTTTAGAGACAACCCCAAACACTTTGGGGTTTTTACAATGGTCCCAGTGTAGGTGCTGGTTCACCAAAGGCCCACTGAAAGCGAATAATATACCAGTCTAGGTGCTGTGGCGCACACTTGATTGAGTTGATTAGTGCCTAGATTAGGGCCTAGCGGCGCCCTTCGATGATTTGAATCTCCACAGAGCTCTCTACAATTAAATCCCATGGGACAAGCATGCACATAAGCGTCGGTGCTTCTTGTTTTCTTTTTTTTCAATTTTGTCAGGTAGGTGGTCATCATTCATAAGAGGACTTACCAAAATTTGGCTATACATCAGAGAGGAAAATAAAAATATTGAATTATGGTATATTTTTGCAACTTTCTAGAACCTATTGTCTATAAATGGATTTTATTTATTTTTAAATCTCATAATGTGGAGACTTTGGGCCATTTTCTCACCAAAATAATAATCTTTGTATGAATTGCACTGGCCCTTTTTTTTTGTCACCAAAATTAGAAAATTCGCTATAGAAAAAAATGAGCTAACATGCCTTTTTGTTTCTCTTGGGGGGCTAGTATCACACATCTCAAGGCTCAACTAACACTTCCTATACATTGGAGGTTTTTTTTTTAAATTGAATGGCACAAATGAACAAATTCATTTGCGAACAGGAAAAAAAACAACCCACAAAGGGAGCACAAATAACACTCAACCACTCAACCAGCAAATGAAACCTCTATAAGGTCCATCATAGTGCCACATCATAGTACAAAGAACCCAATGGATTGTTCTTCATCTAACATAACCCCTTAACGCATCTCCAAAGGTGCTTGGTATGTGAGCCTGCACAGTAAAATTGGATGAAAAACATCCAACACATGCCGGTTTGGCCCAGGAAAATGGTCCAGGTGGTTTGCTATTAGTAGTCCCCCACCTATTTGTTGTCCCAGTTTCAGTTTTTTGGGTGGGGTTACAAAAGAGTACATAACTAAACTTGGATGTGAAAAAAATTTCGCAGGGGTCTCATACTGAGCACTGCTAGAGATGCTCTTCTAAAGGCCCAAGGCTTCAACCATTTGTTGGCTTGATTTAATGCAAGCCCGCGCATGCTGTGATAGGAACATACCCTCGTGCAAAATTTGGGTGATTTTGTTTGTTTTTTGTGGGGGCCACAAATGAAGACACACTTCATTGCAAGGACAGGAAAAAAACAAGCCATAAGGTGAGAGGCAAGTAGCCAAAACACCAATCTTAGATAGATGACATGGCTGCCAGCCATTTAAAAAGGATCTGAAACCCACGTCCCTTTGATACAAACTAAATTCTTCGTGAAATATGGCATCTTCGGGCTTTTAGGTGTTAACAAACTTTGTTTTATAGCATCTCTACTCTACAATATGGACTCCCTCCCACCAGTTCCAATTTGTCTAGATATGTGTAGTTTTTAAGCAACCTCAGGTACAGAGTATAACTAGATTCTCCTTATTGTCCAGGTTCAACATGGAATGGGTCTTGGTCGTGATTTCATATACCCTGTTAGTTGGACCTCAGGGTAAAAGAAAGTGGGCAAATGAGTTGTAGAAAGATTTGATGTCAGAAATAGTCTACATGATTCACTCCACTTCCAACTCCTGAAGCTTATTCACACAATTTATTAACTGCCTCCTTAGCAGCTTACCCTAACATTAATGTTGAATGTACGTAGTGTAATCTGCACACTAGTGACTGTGTAGACTCCAGAGAAAATGGAGAAGGATTGTTGGAAGCAAAGAGAGGGGGGAATTGTTTGCGCATGCACAAACGCTTACAAAAATCACAAAGAATCACAGAAAGTAAAAAAAGGGGATGGAGTTCAGAGTCAGAAACTCCTTTAAATGAATTGCGAAAAATCACAGCAAATGACAAAATTTGTGTTTCAAAGCAAGCATGGTAACCTCAGTAGATTCCCATCTTCCTGTCATTTTTAATTAGTTCTCCAGATTGATGATACCTTTTTGCTGATAAGTGTGAAGAAGTGTTATGGGATAAAAGGGAGCACAATGAAAATTCTTGTTATGAAGACCTGATGAAAAGTGGATCAAACCACCAAAATCAGAAGACAGCAAGGGAATGGTTAGTTGATGGGTCTTTTGCTTTTCGTGTGGATATGAGTGTGTTGGATTGTCTGTTGCAGGTTAATAGCATCAGAAAAACCTGTGGTGTTGCATTTGTGTAATTGATGTCAAGGCAGCAGAGGGGCTGGTGTTTGTTTTGAGTTCTTGATGACTTTTGGCGATGGTGACCTTGGTGGAGATGCTTTGATGGCTGATTCTGAGGAGAGGATGCCAACGGAGAATATAAGAGGGTGTATCTTGGACAAGCTAAGTACCTTTTCTTCTTTGGAGCTGAATTTGGCTAGAGGTTGGTTGTAATATTTTTCTTTGAGGTTTTGTGGCTGTTTGGGAGGCATGCCCATAGTCACCTGTTTTGTGTTCTCTAACTCCAATCTTCCTTCTGTTGCATAGTGGAGTTTAGAGACTAGATATGCATAGATCCAGAATCATGAATAAAAGCATATAGATCTGGTTGAGATGAAGAAGATTAACAGGGGACAATTGGCTGTTCTGAAAAAAGCATCAATTTCAGAATTGTGGGGTGTGGAGAGTGTGAGGTGAAAACTTGGGGAATTGCATTCAGGAAATGAGACTCAATCTTTTGGGAACTCTAGGAATACAGTGTGCACCATTCTAAGGGCTTGAAAAGGGGAGCAATCTGTATGGGGTGCTTACATCTAGTTTATTGCTATCAAAATGCCTGAGTGTATCTGTGGGAGAAGTTTTTGAGGGAACAATATGTGAAACTAATGTTAAGTGAGACCATGATAGCCTACAGAAAGGAGTCTTGAGAGATCTGATCCACCACATCTATAATTCTTCTCATGTATGTGAGACCGGTTTAGATCATTTGATTAGAATCATCAGTTAGTTTTAAGTTGTGAATGCTGTAAGAGAGCAAGCAATGTTTGTATTATCAAAATTACTAACTGACCAAAGATTAAGTCAAGAGGTTTATTGATAGTCACCTGCAACATCACCAACGTTGTATCCAGTTTACAATGAGTTTTAAAGAGGTACATGTAGCCTCCTTTTTTGTTTTAGTGTATCTTTGCCATTTTTAAGGCTAGTGCCTCAATTCAAAGGTGGACATGTTCCTGACATCCATATCAAGGGCAATATGCTTACTGTAGTGTCTCAAATTCCTGCTCCTCCATTGCACCTGTGAGTTTGGCATCAAAATCTTCTGTTTTCCTGCAACTCCAAGTCTAGAACCAACTGCTGGATATAGCTTTATTTGGAGCACAATAGGACCAGATTAGGACATCATCATCCTTTAACCTTTAGCACGTAATCACATTAAACCATACAATGGAAACTTTTCAACACCTTGAAATTCACATGCCCATCAAACAGTTTGAACACACCCAGCTGCAAATCTGCCCACCAAATAGCCTGCAAAAGTCAAGCACCTACTCATGGGCTGTGATAACACAACAACTAGGCTCTTCACTTACTGCAGATCAGTGGCTTTTCTTTGGCTCTGTTTTCCTTTCCTTGCTTGGGTCATCCAATATGAGGGAAATCCTAGGGGAGGGTCATCTTCATGTTCCTCAAGCATGAGCAAGTAGTTCAACTAATTGGAAAATTCACTTATAACATGACACATCCCAGAATGAAGACATTACAAAGAAAGCCAGTACTGCAGGAGTGTTTTGGATGGCAGTCTACATTGTAACTTTAACTCTTTCACAAAATAAACACAATATTACTGAAGAAACATTGTATCTCTCTGTAGTGGAGATGAGCATCATTTAGGAAACTAGAGGCAAGACTCAATGGTTTACTTTTCTCTGTCAACTCAAAAACCTGCAGCAACCTGAAGGTGATTACAATTCTAAGGAAAAATGGGATGCAGAAATTGTCTCTCCCCATTGTGCAATTGGTACACTATTATGATTCAGTTTGAGCTGGATGCTTGAACAGGAAATCAGAGCTTCATCATTACCACCAGGTGAGTGGGAAGATTTTCCTGCATCTTATGCCTTGGAAGTAAGTAGATGAGATAGACTAAATTCAAATGGGTGCAAAAATCGAGAATGCTCTACTTCCATGGACAAGCTAGCTGCTGCTGTTGCTTCATTCTGGGGGTTCAATTGTAGACAATGCTTAGGAAGAAACATTAAAGTCTTTGCCAAAGCTCTCAATTTAAATTTCCATTTTTGATCTGCCCCTGGAACCTCAAGCCACAATGGACAAAGATAAGCAATCAAATCAAGTCATTTACTCCCAAAGTTGTCAAATCCACCTGAAGTTCGTGAACTAAAAACTTTGTTAGGTGTGAGCAATATGGTTATGGTGATATTGATCACAGTTGAAGGTGAGGGGGAGAGATAACAATTGGTTCACATTGATGCTCAATGCTCCAAAGCTTGTGTGATACATGGTTCAGGGTCATGGAATGGCAGGCAACTTGATCTCAGATTCAAAAAAGTGGGGTCGTACAAAGATTACTTGTTTCAAACATCAACTATCCATTGACATTTTTTGGAATATAGTTCCAGATGTCCTTGATTACATGTTCAAAATAGGCTGTTTCTGCTGCAGATCAGCTCCAATGCTACAAATCATATCCAACACATGCCTGCAAGTGTGGGTGTGGATGGTGGGGTAAATGGTATTTTGACCAGTTGACCTTGCACATGGTATCTTTTTATATGGTGGCTTCATATTTAGACATTGAAAGTCAGAAGTAGAGGATTCTAGGCCTGAAAGACACATATTTTGAAGTACCTGGAACACTGTCCATTCGTGCATTTGTGGGTGCATGTGTTTTTGGGTTGTCCTCTCTGGTGGTGATGAAGTTGCTGACTAATTCTTGACTCCGTAGCTTGCAACAATGGCCTATTGAGTCTACATACAAGTTTGCAAAACAAAGTTCAATACTACTCTCTATAATTTCTATCAAATAACAGAATTCAATATTCCGCATACTACATAGCACCACGTGTCACCATTTCCAACAATGAAAACCTTTCATGTCCACAGAAGAGAGAAAAGGCTAAAACCTTGTAAAATGAGACACATGTTATAGGTTATATTGAAAAGTGGAGAGATTTTAGAAATTGAAAAGGACATCATTTCATGTTCTTCAGTAGTTTCTATTCAATTTTTGATCTTTGCAATGAACATTTTGAAATAGGTATGAGCCAGGGGGTGGATGTTGGTGGGGAGGAGACTAGAGTATATTGCTGCAGAGTCTGATCACAGTATTCTGTCATGTGAGCTTTTGGTTTCTGGCTGCTGAAGATATGGTGTAATTCTGATAGTCTAAGTCTTTTTCTTCCATTTCTCAGCTCTGGTCTAGACTGCATCTTGTTCCATTGCTTACCCCTTTATGAAGAGGTTCTGCTTGATGCTATGAGGAAACGTTATGTCAGTTATGACAGTATGTGCTTGTTATGGTATTGAAGCTTGCAGTTTACATTTGGGTTTGGTTATGAAGACTAAACAAGTGTATACAAAATCTTGGGGTGATTCTGGATTTGGGTTGTGAATTTGAGACTATTGGGCAAATCTTTTCTTAGTCTTGAAGGGTCCTGTGTGTGAATCCAGCAGACAACATAGGGAGTTCCAAATGTCAGGGGTTTGATAAGTGGAGCTACACAGACCTCAATATGTTGGTCATAGTCTCTGAATGTCTGATATATGAGTTTTGCTCCTGCTCCAAATGGTAGCTTAACCAAGGTATTGATTCAAGTGCAATGGATGGTGTAGATGGGATTTTCTGCACAGGATCCAAGTTCACAAGGTCCTATGAAGTGAAACTGAGGGATTCACTGGGTATTCTTAGTGTAACTCAACCATGTTTTGTAATGTGAATGGCAGAGATGTACTATTGAATCTGAGTGACACACTGTGTACTCTAGGTGTGTTTTAACCATGTCTTGTAATATGAGTGGCATGCATGGGTATCATTGAGCTCTTGGTACAGGAGCTGAGAGGAAACATTTACTAATCTTCCTTGTTTTGTTAGAACAAATCCAACGACACCTGATATGTGGGCCTTTACCAGCATCTACCAGATCCAAAATAGTGTATATGTTATTTCCCCATCCATGAAATATTGGACAATGTACAGTGAGGATCAGTTAAATACTACCACATGGGTCAATCATTGTGACAGGCCCATCAAAGTTGAGCATACTTCTTTACTGGTCCCTTTGAAGAGCATGTACCCCCTACATATTTAGAGGCCCCATTTCAGTTAAACACTATTTGAATCCTGAACTTCATCCAAATTATAGTTTACAAGCCATTATACTGATGCAGGTGTAGCTTTGCCTCTTACACCAATATTGAACTCCCCATCACTAACAATGCCACATTTCTATTGCTCTCACAAACAGAGCGATGGATCAACATTCAAAGGTAGTGATTAAAACGGACAACCACACAGGTGATCTTGTCAGCACTTCCTCTGTCATGGGCTTCCTTTGTAAGCTTGCAGGCAGCTGCTGTAGCATCTGGAATGGACTTTACCATTGACACTGCAGTCTTCATTGACATCACATTCCATAGTCCAGCAGAAGCCACAATTAGAAAGTCATCTCCCTCCTTGATTGTCTCCTTCTGAATCTCAGGATCAGCCACAACATATGGCTTTAGCACTGCGTCACCAAATGCACGTGATAGTCGACCTGCACCTGCTACCCACTTGTTTGCACTTGAGCTGACAAGATCTCCTACTATCCATGTGTGGTCACACATGAGAACACCTCCTGTATCCTCAATCCGTTGTCGTTCATCAGCTCGGTTTGGTTTGTGATCAATTGACAGAGCCACAGCGTTGCCACCTCTGCAAATCATAGCCCTAGAATCACCAACATTGGCAACCAGCAAATGGTCCGCCACCAAGATGACTGTACAAGCTGTTGAGCCAGATCCAGATTTGACAACCCGGGACTGATTGTGTTCTGTCCAATTTTGGTCAGTTTGCTTGTAGGCCTCAGCTATGGCTAGCTTAGTGTCTGCAACAGATTCAAGTTGCTTCACAAAGTTATCAAAGAGGTTCATCTTCAAATATTTTGCTGCTCCTGAACCATTATGTCCATCAAACACTCCAAAGAATGCAATCACCTGACCATCAACGTTTGAGATCTTGGTTTCAAGAAAATCCTCAATAGAACCCATCTTCCCATGCAATCTCGAAAACCCAAAGCTGAACTTGAGATTTTCACTCAAATATGTTCCAGTCTCATCTTCCATGGTGAACTTTTGAGGGGAGGGATACAAAGCCCCCAAAATTTCACCCTTGAAATTCACCAGCACTCTGCAAATTTCAGAGAAGTGAGGTCGGTCTGTAGCCCTTGTGGCCCAGCACCTTTTTATGAATTCACATAGGTGCACAGGACATGAGGGTGGTAAACAAGGCCTCCTCCCCTCGCGAACGCTCCGAAGAAGCTTGGATCGTAGTATGCCGGAATATGGTATCTCCCCAGTCAGGACCTCAAAGAACATCATCCCAAAGCTATAGATATCTGCTGATTTTGTGTATTTCTCCGCGTTGGTCTCATCTCCAAACACCTCAGGTGCCATCCACGGAGTTGTACCCACCATCCTTGTGGTGTACTTGGAATCATGCAGCTTCAACTTTGACAGGCCAAAGTCTGTGAGTTTGACTTGCACTGACGACGAGGAAACGCGGTGTTGTTCATCTTGACCACCACCCTCCACAACATTTACAAGAGCATTGTTCGCCTTCAAATCACGGTGCATCACCCCATTCTCATGCAGGAAATTCACGGCCTGTGCTATTTGTAGCATTATGTCGATAACCACAAGCAGTGAAAGATCAGGAGATCCACTATCACTCGCACTCTTCTTCTCGTCTAAGTAGCTCCGTAGGTCCTTGCTCATGAGCTCCGTGACAATGACATTCCGATTTCCGTCGAAGGTGTACCCTATGAACCGAACAATATTTGGGTGTCGCATTCTTGAGAGCAGATTTACTTCGTTTTCCACTGCCATCCTGTTCGTGGTGTTGGATCTGAAAACCTTAGCAGCTGCCATCAATCCAAGGAATTCGCACTTGTACACCGATCCACTTGATCCAGGTTCTCCAAGAGGCTTCTCCCTATGAATATGCACATCAGCATATTCAATGAAGTGTGGATGTTGTCCATCATTGGAAAACTCTGCATCGAATCCTGCAAGGAGGTGTCTTGCAAGTTTCACGTTACTTGTATGGTGAAAATGACCGTGTAAGAATCCTTTTGTACTATGCATCAAGTTATCAACGTCTCTCTTAGAGGCTTCCTCGACATCTGACATCCGCAATCCGCAATCCTCGAGTGAAAGTAGATCTGCACGCCTGTGATGACCAAATGGCAGCTTGACCGTTGGATTTGCAATCGCCTTCAACGTGTTGACACATGCGAGAAGCTCTCTCAGGTGGAGGACGACCTTTTCTTGAAGTGATGCGGAATCAGACGAGGTGATCACTGATTTCCACCAATCCTTGCTGGTCCAGTGTGTCACCAGCATCTCGCCACAGAACATTATGCGTCTCAATTCTTCCACTGCTGTTTTGTACAGAGGATCTATAAGAAGAACGCCCTCCCTATATACATACCTGTCCAAGTCGTCGAGGCAGGTCATGTACATCTTTCCAAGGAGAGTACACAAGGATTTGTTGAACTTGACCTTTGTAGTTTGCAAACTTAGAGCCTTCGCCACATCCCGACATTCCTTGTATAGATCACTTGGAGTTCTCATGTTGGATCGAATTGGGAAAATGTTGAACCGTGCTAAGCAACTGAGAACGACGAATTCAACAGGATTGAGACAAAAACGAAAAGCAGAGAAATTCAATATCTACCCCGTTCAAACACAACACAGTTCTACTTTCTGATACTCAGCCACTTCAAGCCCGAAACGTTCTATCCGTCGTGCCCCGTGCCAGCGTCCTGAGATCACGACTCTAGACCGAGAATCTAGCACGACTAAATACAACAAGACTTGCTACAGATACTATATGGGAAGAATTACCATATCTTGAAGTCCCCCTCCTCTCAAGCCTACGAACACATGTGGATCATAACAGAAAGAGTTTAAAGATATGGGCCGGTTGCAAAGGTATTGGGAGCTTTGATCGCTTCAAATGGAATTTGAGTTTGGAAACGCTTTGTAAGTTCCTTTTCTGATGCACACTCTCATATACTATTTAGATATGGAGCCTTGAGTACAAATGACCTCCGCGGGACGTCCGGGTTTCTGTGCTCGAAAATATCTTCGTTCGGAATCCTCCACTTTCTTGCGGATTTGTTGGAGAGCCAGAGCGAGAACACGGAAAGATGGCCAGAGTTCATTTGGCCCCATATTTTGAGGAATGGTCACAGAACATTTCCTTTTTAGCTGTCGCTGGTGTGGCCTTGTCATATCGTGGTGCAGACTCCAGAGTCGAGAGCAGATGCGCCTGATCTTCCTTTGCTTGTCAATAGCCTGTCCGTGGCGCAGGGTATGAATTACCACGTCAATTTCCCGAGAGTAGGGCCTGATGCACCAGTTGTGGACGAGACTGTTTTGGTCATTTTGGGATGAACCCAATCCATTTAACCTAAACCATACTAAACATTGAGGTGGGTTATTTTTTTTCTTTTCACTGGCCCACCTTTCCCTGGAAATTCACAAAAATATCCCCCCTTCTTCTCGCTCTTCTTCTTTCTTCTTTTCCTTTTTATTCTTTTTTCTTCTTCTCCTCTTTCTTCATTTCCATTGTTGTAGCTTGTTTTGCCAAAAGGAATAGGTTGAACCAGGAATAATTTTAAAGCTTTTCAATCTGTAAAAATTTTACCAATAAGATATAAAAAATTTGGGAACAAATAAAGGTGTAGCCATGAAAATATGGAAGTTTTGTCAAAAGGTATACGTTTAACCAAGAATATTTAAAAGTTTTTTAATTATATAAAAATTTAACCAGGAAAATAGAGGTTTTACTAAAAAATAAAAGTTTAGCCCAAAAAACATAAAGTTTTTGCACAGAGGTAAACGTTTAACTAAGTTAAGTTGCAAATTTTTTCAAGTGATAGAAGTTAGGACAAGAAAATGTTTTGTCGAATGGTTTAACTTTAATTAAAAAAAGATTACGGTATTGCTAAGAGATAAAAATTGAAACAAAAATAAATAAAACTTTTGCCAAAATATTATGACTTTGCAATGAAGAAATTAAAGCTTTGATAAGAAAAATTTTATAAAAGGTAAATTTTCTTTATATATAGAGTTAGTTGAAAATTAAGTGTTTCGCCGAGAGATAAACATTTAACTAAAAACTTGATAGATTTTGTTAACATGTAAATGTTTAGCTATGAAAATATGGAGGTTTAACCCAAAAAATTAAAAAATTGTACCAAAAAAGAAAGGCTTAACCAAGATATGTCAGTTTTAAGCAAGGAGAGTTTAAATTGTGCCAAAAGGAAAAGGTTTTACTAAGAAATATGAATTTAACTAAGAAAAGTTAGAAGTTATGCCAAAAGGCAAGAGTTTAGGGTTAAACCCTAAACCAAAAAATATATATTTAGACATGAAAAAATAGAAGGTAAATAGGTAAGGGGTTGGTAGGTAAAGCCAAGATTCTTGAAAAAAATTTGAACAATTTTGCCGGAAAAAAATTTTGAAAGTTTCAAGTTACTGAATATAGGTTTGATTCATGTTTAAACCCAGTTGTTGCAAGCATCGCTTAGAAGACTTCATGAACAGTCGTTTTGAATTACCAGAAAAGTAGTTTGGGGCATGACAAGAGTGTTTTACATGTTCACTTCAGCTCAACAACGGCACTCCCTATTTCTTGTCGAAAATATGTTAAATTGAACAGCATCTTGCAAATGTAGTTTGGATGAGTTTTCTACACGTTGCACACGAACTTACGAGAACAAGTTTCCTCATAGTGCCATGGGTATCACTTACTTAGGACCAGACCAACGATTACACTTTGAATAGCAGCGACAAGCCACTATAACTCCCCTCACTGTATGAACATTAATAAAACCCTAAGGGCAGCAAGAAGGAATGAGAAAACGAGATTGCCCAATGTTGAACACAATCATAAAATGATGTTGACAGACTCCAAAGCAATTTCATAGGCATTTTCTTCAGTGAATATGTTGGGTACCTTCCTCAGTTAACCTTTTAGGTAGCTTCTCGAGCTAGCTAAAAGATTAACCTAAAGGAGTGGACCTTATAATGGCAATGGAAACCACACCTTGGTTTGACACCACGCACCATTGGCCCATCAATGCCTCGAACTGGAGAATCTCCTCCCGACTTGACTCAGCTCCAATGAGATGAGCCCACACAACCACTCACAGAGGATACAGCTTCTACACCACAGATGTCAGACAATGTACGAGATGTTGACAGTACATTAGTGTGCTGAGCTACGGGCCCTTGGAAGAACAGCTTGGTCCTCTGATATGGTGAACACCCCATACGCGCCCGATCCAAAAGATTCCTCACACCTGACAGAAGAAGCAATGCGATAGATGCAGCTATATTCGAGAAGGAGAAGAAGGCTCAAAAACCTATCTGTGCTGAACGATAACGCAGGGAAAAGATGAAGATTATGCCTAAGAAATCTCACCTTTGATACCTACCAGCATTTCACAGATTTCAATAAACCCAGGACGGTTTTCTGCTTGGAGCCCAGCATCTCTTTTATGATACCAGATTAAGCACATAGTACAGTCATACAAAGGAGGTGTCCACTGTGGAAAATGTCCCCTTGGATTCTGCTCTGTTGGCAAATGGTGCCTGCACAGTGAAAACCACAGAGGAAAGCATTGCATAACTGTAGATATTCAAGTGCATCTCTATTTGTTCTCTCCTCATCTTCATATACCTCAGGAGCCCTCCGTGCAAGTACTGCAGGGAGGGCTCCTGAGGTATTTGAAGATGAGGAGAACCCACTTTTCGTGTCGAATACCTGGGAGCCGTACTCCAGCTGGGAAATTCCAGAATCGGTATCATTTGCTTGCACAGACGAAGGAAGGCCAAGGTCCTTGCTCTCCACCCCGCTTATAACAACGTTCTTCGCGTTGACATCACGATGCTCCCCTCTACTCTGATAGAAGCACGTCATTCGAGTATCGAAAGAGGAGGGACGATCCCCCCTTTCCCCTCCACCTTCTTCAACTTCTCATCTAAGTAACACGGGAGGCCCTTGCTCGTGAGCCCCGAATCAATGAGATGTTAATGGATGTCGGAAGCGTGTCGGAAGATTCGCCTCCTTCTCCACTGCATTAAACCCGGCGCCGCCTTTAGAATCCTAACGAATGACTCTCAAAATCTTGGCAGCCGCCTTCAATCCAAGGAACGCACACTTGAACGCTATAACCCCATATGAACGAAGCCCAAGACCCAGTTGCTCGTCGTGGTAACACATATACCAAGCGACGCTATCTCTCGCATTTTATGTGCAATTCAGCCGTCCGAAGTCGCCGCCTTGAGTTGCTAGCCGTCTTGTCCCTTAGGTCGTGTGACTGAATACACTCTCACAAACCCTAACCCTAACAAAATGGGCTCTTCCAGAAAGCGTGGCCGTTTTTTTATCGTCCATTCACACTTGAAAAACCGACACCAACAAAAATAGAGCCAACCGTAAATGGCTACCTATGTGCTCAAGAAAACGCCTATAAAAGTGTATGAATAAGACGCAAATACCAATTTTGTTTAGGGTAAAGCTCCAAGGACAGCGTTTTTCTTAGGAAATTTGTTTTTGGCCAAAGTGACGATGATCATCCGAAGGAAGATTTTTAAAAGTGATGATCAACCATAGGAAGATTTAGATGAATCCAGCTATAAATCATAGATGGAGCACAAAACCCTGGCTAATCGCGGAATGTCTCTGCTTAGAATGTATGGATATTACTGAAGTACCTAAATGATTTTGGCAACAAACTGTCGAATAATTAATTAAATTTTAAATCTTAATTTTGGCACTTGATTTTTTGATTCTAAAATTTTCAGCAGTTAATGGGTATTTTAAAATAATAAACAATCCTTTTTCAAGGTTGTAGAACAATCTAGTGCGTCCAAATAGTCTTAGTCTTAAGACTTACTACTTGAAGGTTTGTAATTCAAGCTTGATAGTTGAACTTTTGATTTTCTTAAAATTTCAGCATAAACAATATTAAATAATTTTTCAGAAATTCAACAAAATGAAAGACAATTTGATTTATGCCAAATATGTTTAGGTACTATGATATTCAACTTATGTGATGATATTGTGAAACATAAGTTGACAATTTGAATGCAAATAATATTGATTTGTGATTAGTCCAATATGCTTCAATGTGATGATAATGTTACGAACTTGTCATCTATTATCATTTTTCCATTTCATGCGTGATATATATTTATGTTTGAATATTTTTCTAGAACAATGAAAAAAGTAATATTTGATGTTTGTGGATTGAAATACAGAATTTACTGTATAATAATTCTTGCAATTATAATCATTACAATAATTATTTTAACTACATTATAATTTTTCCAAAATTTTAATTCAGATTTAAAGTTATATATTATAGATTGAGAATAATTATGTTCAGTTTAAAATAATTATGAAATTACTATAATTAATTCTTTTCTGAAATACTTACAATGATTTTAAAGTAATGCAACATTAATTACATTAATTGATTTATTTTACTACAAGAATATAAATTATATAATATAAAAGTCTATGTTGTAATAATGACTATTGAATGTAACTTATAATTAATAAATATAATCATTTATAATTATTTATAAAAATGATATAGTATGGAAAAGTAGTCACAAAAATAAATATTTTAATTTATTATATTAGAATCCATGTAGTTATGGTTAGAACATTAATTATATTAAAATTTGATTATTCTAAAAACTTAAATAAGAACTAAGTTTATAAATTATAGATTATAATAATAAAATTTTATTACAAATTAATTATGCAAATATTGTAATTGTAACTTACAAATAAATTAAGGAATTACAATAATTTTATAATAATTTTATGTAATTATAAAATAATAAATATTAAAGTATAATTTTATTTTTTATATTAATAATTTACTGTAAATAAGTAAATAATGAGTAATACATACAATTATTTAGTGTATATTTGTTTCTAATATAGTAATTACATTAGCTTTGCTCATTAATTAAGATTATTATAAAATTTTGAAATAAAAATCTTAATTATAAGAGATAACTTTTCAATTAGGATACGAAATTTAATTATTTTTATTAAAACATAAGTGTTGTAAATACAATAGTTATTTTTTGATGATTGGGAACCATCATTTTAATTAATGTGTAAATTTATGTTGTAATATTATTTACTCATTTTAAATAAGAAGTAATAAAAAGATAAGTCAAATTATTTATTAAAATTATTTTAAAATTTCAGTAAAATATTCTAAAAGTTTATGACATAGTAACAATTATATATTGTAAGTACATATTTAAATATTATAGTATATTGAAATGTAATTCTTACGATTATAAAAATCAAATTAATTCATGTAATTATAATTGAAATATTTTGAGTTTTAAAAAGTTTAAAATATGAATAATTAAACATTATAAATTATGCGTCCATTACAATCAATGTATAAGTACAATAATTATTATGCTTTCATAATAATTATACATTAATTGCAGTAATTTTATTATTATTTAAAAAATAAAAATAATTAATATAATAGTCTATGTTGGAATATACTTAATTTATTTTAAATTATAAGTAATTTAATGTAATGAAATTAGTATAATTACAATAATCATATTGATGACTTTAATTACAATAAAAATATTATGAATATTTTAGTATACTAATTTGAAATATAAATTAAAAGTCATGAATATTAAGTTTAATCATAAATCAAATTATTATTATAATTGATGTATATAAAAATATGTCGATTGCAATTAACCACCACTTCACTTGTGACTAATGGGACTTTAAATGGTTATTCTTGGATGATAAATCCAAACCATATATAGATGTAAAATTAATCTAATCGCAAACTAGTTGCTTGTAGATGATTTAGTTGATGTCAGCACAATGTCACACTAATTGAAGAGGGCAAAAATTTTATTTCAAAAACCAAAAAATTGCAAGTATTGTAAATGTGTTGGTACATATGGCCTTTTTCTTTTAATGATGTTGTCAGCCACGTTGTTGTTGTTGAATTTGAAAATAGTCCATGGGGTTTACAATGTTTTCATGGATGAGTTATTCTCATTGTTGAGGATGGAGTTACTACCAAAAGGGAACAAGATGCCAACTACAACTTATGAGGCCTTAAATTAATTAAGGAATTGGGTTTAAATTATGATTACATTCACAACAACACTAATGGTTGTGTGCTTTTTAAGGGCACCTTGAAAGATTGCAAAGTGTGTCCCAAGTGCAATATTAACAAGTATGTGGAAGAATCACAATGTGTTCCATAGAAAATGTTACGACATTTCCTTTTGATTCCAAGGCTATTATGGATGTACAGGTGCAAAACCTTAGCAGAGTTGTTGATCTAGCACAAAAATGGAACAAGCACAAATGGTTTAATTTAGAGTATGCCGGATTCTAGGAATTGGAAACACATTTTTGAAAAGTGGCCCAAATTTGTAGCTAAAGCATAAAACATTAGATTAGGGTTGGCATTAGATGGGGTGAACCCATTTGGAGACTTGAATTCTTGTCATTCTACATGGCCAATAATTTTATTGAATTACAATTTGCCCCCTTGGTTGGTAATAAAACATTACTTTTTGATGTTTTCTTTAATAATTGTTGGTAGTGAATCAATAATAGTTGCAAACATGGATGTCTATTTGGAGCCTCTTATTGAAGAGTTACAATTGTGTTAAAGTTCATTGAGGAATTATAGTTATGTTAAAGCTTATTGAGGAATTACAATTGTGTTAAAGTTTTTCATTTGTTTTAGGGGGCAACATTAAATTTAAGGGCTATGTGCATTTGGAGCATCCATGACTTTCTAGCCTATGGGCCATTTGCAAGATGTGTTATCAAAGGTCTTGTGGGATGCCCACCTTATGGCCTAGCTACAAAATCACGGCATTCAAGGAAATTGAAGAAAGTCATTTATTGTGGGAGTCGATGGTATTTACCATGGACCCATCCATATCGGCAGGTTCGAAGTGCTTTCAATGGGGAAATGGAAAATAGGGGGGCACTCGTGTGAGTAACTACATTAGACACCATGAAATGGGTCAAGGAATCGGAAGTGTGGTTACAAGGTCCACATAACAAATATGGTTCAAAACATGATCATGTACACAAACATGGCATTAAACGACATTCCATCATGTTAACTCCCATACTAGGAAGTAAGTATCCTTTAACCAAACCATTGAATCACAATTAGTTTTGTGTTATTTATTTGTTTTCATTAGCATGGCCTAATACTTATAAAAGACACTAATCTCATTTAATTTAATTATTTGTTGGCTAGGGTTTGTTCATTCACAACACACTAGATGTGATGCACTATGAAAAAAACATTTGTGAAAATGTGATGAAAACCATATTTCAAATGAAGGACACAATAATAGTTTGGGAAGGTTTGAAGGAGTGCAACATCCACATTTGTAGCTACAAGCTAGTGTTGTGAACCGTGGCTTCAACCAACAACATCATATGTGTTGATAGATGAAGAAAAAGAAAGGTTTATCCAAATCATTGAGACTTTGAAAACAACTACACATTATGTCTCTTCACTCAAAAAGAGAAGCAAGGATCAGGATTTAAAGGGCATGAAATCACATGACTACCACATTATGATGCAAAAAATCTTGCTTTTATGCATGCGCCATCTTATGACTAAGGAATATAGGATGGCGATTATTCGCTTATGTTGGGTTTTCAAAAGGTTGTGGATCTGGCAATGATGGGGGACTTGAAAAAGGAAGTGACAATCACCTTAGCCTTGTTAGAATGAAAATTCCATCCATTTTTTGATGTTATGACACATTTGTTAATTCATTTCATTGAGGAGCTAGAATTATGTGGTCTAGTCCAAATTCGGTGGATGTATTCTATTGAAAGCTATTTGAAAACCTTGAAAAGATATGTGGGAAATAGAGCAAAACCTAAAAAAAATATGGCAAAAAATATGCAATAAAGGAAGCAATTGGGTTTTGCATTAAATATATTGTGGATTTTACAACCACAAGACATAGGGTGTGGGATGACAAAGAAGACCCTTCCATGTTTGATGAGATGTTGGAAGGTGGTGGGTGTCAACAAATTATGACTGTAGACCTTTGGGACATGGCACATTCTTTTGTGTTTCAAAATGTGGGACTAATTGCTACATGGTGCAAATAATGTATTATTTGCTCTTAATTATCTTAATAATGAAATTGCATAATTCTTTTACGAATGTGTTAGATAGGTCACATCGTTCAATTTATCAAGAATTGTTGTTATTGTTGTAGGTTATAGCCACTTATTGTTTCACAATTTTATATTGGCAATTTGAATCTTTAGAAATTTTGAAATTTTGTAAAGGTTAATTAGGTGTTGTATGTTGCATTGGTAGGAAGTATTCTATAGTAGTTAAAATTCGAGATCAAGAGAGGAGAAATTTTTTGCTACTTCAAGGTTGGTCTTGAGCAAGGAATCTTGTGTTCCCAAATGACCTTGCTCCATTGCCCCCTTTGTAATGTGGATAAAGGTTTCCATTGTAGTGGCTTTCAATGATGGGGACACAATTGACAAAGACATAGTGCATATGTCCATGCCTCCAACATTGGAAGCCACGTCATATCAAGCCATGTATGTTTATGGCAACCACAGTCGTGTCGCAAGTGCCAAAGAACATTTAACAACAAGTGATTATGGTGTAATGGCAACTTTTGAACAAGAATGCATATCCGGCCCAAATGATCAAAGACTAGTTCTTGCAAAATTGGAATATGTTGATTGAGTTGAAGAAATACTAGAATTATATTATGGGGTGTTCAACACTGTTTTCTTGTTGTGCAACTGGGTGAAAGCGAATTACATTGGGAGTAATGCAACAATTAAATGAGGTGAATATGGTTTCACATTTGTGAACTTTTCATCCCTTATTCCCATTTTAGACTAATCATTTGATTTCCCCCTACATGTGGAATAAGTTTTTTTTCTTAGTGACCCAAAAGAAAAGGGGTGGAAGGTAGTATTACACAAAGATCCTCATGGGAGACATGTAACTAAAACTATTCAAATTGACCCTACAGAATTTGATATGTTCCGACTTGACAACATTGATGATTACATAGGTTTACAAGCTCCTATTTCCATTGAAGAGTTCATTCAACTTGCTACAATTGTAGGCAATTCTAATTTGCACCATTAGATTTAGGTTTGGTTATTCATGAAGGGGAAGATGATGGAGTAGATAGTGTAAAGGAATTTGCAACAAGTTGTGATAGTGATGGTTAATTATTTTCTAACATAAAGGATGGTCGATCATTGTTGGACCATCCTTGTTGTTTTGTTTAGTTTGGAGCTAGACATTTATATGTTCAATTTATGAAACTTGGACATTGGTGCAAAAGTAATCAAAGTTCAAAAACCCATTTTAGTATAAAATTTCAGTTTTAATCCTCCATTTTTTCACTTCTCATATGCATTTTGTTATTTTTCCATTTTTGCTTCTACTTTTATTTTACTATGAATGATCAAAAACATAAATCGAGTGTTTGATAACTTGATGGCCTTTTCATTTTTTTCAACAATTTGCTATTTAAAAACTTAAATAATCTCTTTTCAATTTTCATATTGCCACTTCATTCAAAAGTTGCATTATAATCACATTTCATCAACCTACAATGACTGATTTCAATCATCATAATCATTTTAGTCAAATTAGATGAGTTCACGTAGGTGCCCACGTGCCACATGTGTACCCAATTGTCTAATGTGACTAAGGTGTTAATTTGTTTTAGTCACAACAGACATACTTACTTTCATGTTAGTCATATCAAACATTATTAATCAAACTAGACATATTACATTGCGACTAAAATGACTATGTAATCATTTTAGTCACAATACTAATAATAAAAAAACCCTTGTTTTATAATAATGTCCAGGATTTTGACTATTCAAAAAATGAAAATTTCATATTTAAATTGCATCTTCTGCTATGTGGTTCTCTCCATACATTGTACAAATTTATGATTGTTTTGTTGTTTTGGTTTCTGCACCTTTGCAAAGGAGATAGCAAGTTGCAGGAGTTTGGAGAGGGTAAGTGGGTGGACCAAGAGTTAACATTTTAACATACAGTATGTTTTAGGTTAAATTTTTTGATATGTATAAGTTCTAAGACTCAACAACAAGCTCATGATCTAATATACACATACAACTTGTAATCACCTTTGGAATAAGTTTTGTGAAAATGCACTGGATCGATTAAAATGGAATAGGTCTTGAATTGAAGATATTTTATTTTCCATGAGAAAGTAACCGATAAAAAAGATTACATTTAAGAAAATCACCATTCCAAATTATGTCCAATAGGTGAGAACTGAAACATGTGGAGTAAACCAGTTGGTGTCCGAACACTTAAGGCAGGGTTTGCTCACCGTTTTTGCAGGAGGGGCCCATTGTTTATGGTTTCCAAAGAGTAGATGGAGCCCTCCTCTTGGTGCATCTGTCACACTAAATATTGGCAAAAATGGATTAGAGGTGAAAGAATTACAGCCCTTCAAAATAGTGCGTCATTTTTAGAAAAAATTCTTGATCGAACAACTCATAGCCTATTTTCGAACCCCTCAAGAAATCCTTAAATATTACTGTATTGCCTTTAAAGATATAACATAATTTGTAGAGATTAAGATGGTGATTTCAGAGCAGTTTAAATTGCTCAATTTGAACCAAAAAAGAAGAAGTTATGCACTAATGAAGTAGGAAGGGCCAAAATGAAGAATTTTTTTTTAAAAACCACATTTTGCAATTCAAAAAATGTATTTTCTTCACTGCTCTTTTTTGGCTACTCCTTTGGCTTTGTAGAGCTTGAGAAGGCGCTCCTATAACATTTTAAATCACTCAAAATGGAGAAGAATTGAGAAAGATCTGCCAAAAGTGTTCGGTGATAGACTAGTGTTTGGTGGGGGGGGAGTTTACCCTACCCCTCAAGCTGATGATTCTAAAGATTGCCAGTTCATAGCTGGTTCATAGAAAATTTCTACCCAGACCAGTGATATAAACACTTAACTGTAGTAGTCAATGAATGGCCAATCTTGCTATCTAAAGACAAATGTTCAATATTGGTATTGATTTGTTGCATTTACTCCAACCAGATGAAAGAACATCCGTTCCATGACCTGGAATTTGCTTAGTTAAGGGTGGTTATGTAACATCCAAGATAGGGGGATTTAATCACCTGATGCTGAATCCTCACTATCTCATGTTACTCTCTTCATGTAATGATCTTCATATGAAGACAGCTCAGAGGATTGAATCTGCTTTTCACCAAAGTGATTTTTGTCATAAAAAGGGAATTTGCCATCTAAGAAGTCTTGACCAGTGTTGGTCAGTTATTGGAAATGGCTCCTAATAACCAGTGGCCATCAGGGTGGTTCTTTAAGCAATATAACCAGCTCTGATATTGTCTCCAAAGGCTAAGAAAGTCTGGCTACATACCTCCATACCTTTTGCATAGGGAAAGGCCTGTGGCCAGGGTACTTGAAGTAGGAGCCACACACAGCCCAAACCCTAGCAATGCCCCTATCTGAGGACATTATTACCTCATGTAAAGCCCTGCCAAAGTACTTCATTTTCTGCATTCCAAAACATAAGGGCCTTCTTCCAAATGTGAGGTTTCATAATCAAAACAAAAGTTTGCAGAGGCGATGTTATCCTTTATAACAGACCCTCCTCCATAGCACTGAAAGTTTCAGCAGGGCTTTATGTTTGGAATACATTCAATGAGGCTTAAACTTTTAATAAACATAGCTGTTCTCTTTCATGTGCCATTACAAGAGAGAAATGTTCGTCTGACTTAACCCCTTCTCACCCATTCATAAAACATGCATCATTGAACTGCTAACAATACATTCCACCAGCACACTCCACTTATCAGCTGAGCTTCAAATGAAGACTGCTTATATTTCCTCTCTTAGGAGTGCAGTTTACACACTCAGGTGTGTTGATGACCTCTCTTTGCATGTCTTTTTGTCCAGTCAGTTGTGCCACTGTTGGATTGCATACATCCTCTGCACCAATTTCAGGTGCTTCTACCAGAGAGAGATCCTGATTTGACTGGCATCATGAGCTGTAATGCTCAATAACAAAATTGACTTGTATCCATGCAATTGCAGAAACCTAAGGAGAAAGGCACTGCAATGCCCAGGGTTTTTCCCAAAATGGACAAAACCAGCTGAGTACAATTGCATTCAGTAGCGATGCAAGAGCAGAAAATCATCATCCTCCAAAACCTGCACGTCCTTGTCACCTACAAAATGTTGACGACCAATATCTTCCACAATCTGGACAAATTGCTGTCGCTGTTCAATACCAAGAGGTACATATGGAAGACGGAATACAGGTTGAATCAAACCCAGCTGGGATAGTGCAGTGTTCAAGCCTATTGGATTGGGCTCCATAAAAAGCCATTTGATCAATGGCTGGAGCTTGGCATTCAGCTTTGGATCTCGGCCTTCCAATAGTAGCTGGTGCATGAGACCTGGTACCAGATTACTCACGACTGATATCACCCCTTGTGCTCCATAATCCCACCTGTAGTGTGCTTGGAACATGTTAGATCCAAGAGCCCCCAATACTAGAATGTGAGGGTCCTTCCAGACATGACCTACACCCAAGAATAAAAATGAAAACATGAGACATTTATCATTGTGTTCATGAGTAAATACTATCTCTTCACTGTTCTCTGACTAGTCTGTCAAGAACCTGACCTACCTGGCATCATGGCATTCATCGTCATTTCCACTCCATATAGTAATTCCCTGCTTGGTATAAGACTCCACCCGCTGATTTCCCATGCATTCCTTCACTCCTGCAAAATTACAGTGGCCTGCAATTTTCTCAATGATTGCAGGGGAGATATCCTGGCCTGTTCGCCCAGGCACGTTGTATATCACTGTGGGTCCCATATCCAAGACACTGTTAAAATGTGCCAGAACACCTGCACTTGAAGTTTTCCCATAGTAGGGGTTGATGTGAAGAGCTGCAGCCATCCCAACAGCAAAACCCTGCTCTGTAGCATATACTGCCTCCCATGTTGCATTGCTGCCAACATTCCCTGTAACAACCAAAGTCATAGAGTGTTAGGAGATTTCTGAAAAGAGACATTGGAGACAATGTTGCTTGACATCATATTACCATCAAGATGCCGAGTATGGTACAAAACATAAGGGACATTGTGAAGTCCCAGTCACTCTTGGCTTTCATATCTGCGAGACCCATAGTGCTACCATACTGGCCCTACTGAAAGTTGCTCACAAGGTAAAAAAGCAAGGACAGCAGATACTTCTATCACAAATTTGCAACAGCTGTTCTACAGTCTCCCACCTGCTACTTTTTCCAGCAGTATCCATTCAGAAGACCACACTGTGAACCTCACTACACAAAAAGATACAACCTCCAGAGAAGCAGCTTCATGCGGTACAGGGTTCCACATTCGAAGTTAAAAAGGAAGGAAGTCTCATACAGTTCTTCACTGGATTTACAAACAGACCACAAGTCACTGGAAACAAATAGGGCACACATTTGCAAGAATGCTTACCAATCACCTTGATTTTGTCACCGAAGCAGACGCAGGCATGGCCTATCAGCATAATGTGATCGGTCCAATTCATAAGCTGACCTTCTCCTGTGGTGCCCCCCACAATTATGCCCTCCACTCCGTTTTGTATCTGTAGATTTGTAAGTCTGTCGAAGGCCGGGAGATCAAAGCGTCCATCTTCCAGATAAGGTGTCTTGATTGCCGTTATCAGGGTCAGCTTCTTCACTTCTTCAACGGGAGTGCTACAAACAAACCACGCAAACATATTCAGATGATATATATGAGTACTCTGTCCCGTTCTACGTAACACAGCTACAGCTTGGACTCCTTAGGTCAAAATCATGTACTTCATTCTACCTTCCTTCATAATCACGGGCCAGGCAGGCACGAATGGAACTGCACAGAGAGAGAGAGAGAGAGAGAGAAACCTGGTTCTGTTCTCAAAGCTACGCATAGGACGCGATGCTTGCATGAGTTCTGCCCTTACCACCGCGCTTCTCCTTGGCCTCCTTCCACACTTGCCATTGATATTATGACCGCTGCAACTTACTTTGCCGGATGAGTAGCTCCCGCTCCCGAACAGACTGGAAGATCCGAAACTCATGCTTGATTCGCCTCCTTTGCAACAAGGATGACCAGAAGAGATGACAGTCCTGGTGGGAAGAAAAGCCACAGCTTCCCCTGCTGCCATCTCGCCCTCGCTCCCGCCCCCGCCCCCTCTCTCTCTCCCCCGTCCCTTCTCCCTCCACTGCAGCAACTACTCCCATGTCGCGCCACCAGTGTGGAAGGCAAGGCGGCGGAGACGGGACTGGATGAATAGTTCATATGCCATCCATTCATCCATGTATCTCCCACCCACATATTTTCAGGGGGGCTTGAAAAGTGTAAGGTAAACCCCATTGTCAGGACTTTACCAAAGTAAGACATCTGAGGTGAGAGTCAAGAGCAAGTCTGATTTTGGTAATGGTCTCGTGGGTGGGCTTTATGCGGCCTGAAAATCGATGCAACCTTCGGAGAGTGGGACTTTATGTTGGAGGTAATGGCCTGATGCATCTGAAATAAGGGCTCATCCTCGGCCCTACTGCAAGGCCATTGCATCGTGTAACACTTTTTTAAAAGAATTCTTGTGCATAGTATCCAAGGGATAGGAAAGTTTCAGAAAACAAAATGTTCTTCCGAGTAAAACACAGGAACATTTTCTGAACATGTCATAACTGAAATGTTTTTGTGCTTTGCTTTGCTTCCAAGTGATTCATTTGCATAAGGGACCGGCCCCTTTTAATACTGAAAAAAGAAAAAAAGGCCTAAATTGCTCTAGGCACTTTTCAACTCTGCTAGAATTCCATAAAGCACTGCCTGGATTTTTCCTTTGTATTTTCAGCTACAACAAAAAGGGAGCATCCAGTTTTCACTACAGGCTTTATGTTTTCACTGTGGGCTTTACGAAGAACAATATTGCCTAGACTGGAATCATTGTTTTCACAAAATTTCATGGATGGGTCCTGGACAAAATGATCCTAGGCTACCTAGGGCTTGGACATGGTGGCATACTGATAGAACCAAACATTGACAAGGGTGTGTACGGTGTGCACAGAATAGCAAAAGGGCTATTTACTCCCGGGCATAAAGCATTCGATCACTAATGAAGAAGAGATTCACAACAGAATTTTGGATGCCATCACAACAAGGATATGCAAACTGAAGAAGAGTTTTGGTTACATAAAAAAATTACAACAACAAAAGCTGCTTTCAATAGAGGCAACCAACCATCTGCCAACTGTTGATCTTCAGGTTGAAACACAAGCAGCTACTTACTACTTACCTCTCTTGCAACTGCCACCTAATCTCTCTCTCTCACCTGCTGCCATTGTTGATTATCGGACCCTGGTTGTTGTATATTACATGCTAGTTATGGAGCTTTCAGGTAGCAGTAACTAAGTAGTTTACTGTACCCAAAAGATTATGTCAACTAGGAGTCCTTCAAACTTGTTGGGCCATACATACACCAGCTACAGCATGTATCCCCATGTCCAAAGAAGCAGCAGGTGCATCGCAAAGTTGAGGCCAAGGGTACCAAAGATCAATCAGCTGTTCAGTGGCAAAATTGAGCACAAATGGCACCAAAGATCAATCAGCAGTTCAGAAGCAAAATTGAGGACAAATGGTACCAAAGATCAATCAGCAGTTCAGAGGCAAAATTGAGCACAATATATGGCAAAGATCCATCAGCAGTTCAGAGGCATAAGTATCAGCGGAATTCAAACTATAATCTTTTGTAAAAAGAAGCTAGATTAATCTGAGCCGTACCCAGTACAGATTCTTTTGTCATAGGTTTCACTTATGTTTGACTCCATTATAGTATATTGTTTCATTCTACTTAGTAAACGGCAATCGCAAATTCTTCAAGGCCAATCTATATTGCTTCATATTGCTTCCTGTCAAGAAATATGAACAGATCACTTGCTTACCAGATTGCTCACCAGTAAGGTAACCACCTTGTTATCTGAGCAGTTCAATTCATCTGCCATTGAGTTCATATTCTGTAGACAGATTGATCTCTTACCAGATTGCTAACCAGTAAGGTGACGATTTGTTACCTGAGCAGCTAAAGATGTTCAATTAGTCAGCAATTGAGGCAAACAAATCCAACATAACCAGAAGACTGGTGTCCAGGGCAGATGAAAGATTTGAGTCGCTGTTAACTGAAAGATTTAGCCCAGAAAAAAAGAAAAAACATAATCTAAACTTGTGGTTAGATTTCAAAGTGAGAAAAAGAACTGGGAGATCAATATTATAACCAAACATCATAATAACCAGTGTCAGGATGGCATGTAAGGTTGCACATGGTATATAGTCTGATCTATGTATTGGTATCAAAGAACCATACCAGGCCTGTCGACCTGAGGTAATACCACCATTGTAGCAGTACCAACCTGGTAGGGACCTGAGGTGATCCAAGTTTTATTAAAGTTTCACTACTTGGTCTAAATGTACTGCATCATGCCAGCCAAAAATCAGTCTTCAACCCAAAAACAGGACCAAGCTGATATGGAAGCTCTAAAACACAAGGACCAGGTTGGTATGAAGCTTTTAAAAAGGACCCGATATCAGGACCAGGCTGGTATGTTCAAAGGTCAATACCGGTCCAACACTGGCCAACAATGCTCTGAACTTAACTTGGTGCTTTCTTTGAATAAGTGGCACTGAAACATCATAATAAAGCCCCAGGCTGGTTCAAGTTAGCAAACTTCACAAATGAGCTCAAGTGCCCCGATTATCTACAGAAACATCTCGTGTCCTCCTGGGTGATGACTATTGAACAGTACCCAACCAGGGTCAGACAAAATACCAAAGAATCTGCTTTTATGTAGCCAAGCTCATAACTAAGGTCCTTGTAAACAGTGTTGCTCCTTGAAGACGTTTTGATGGATCACAGAAACCATAACCTGGACACACAGAGTTCTTCAAAATTTAGGCAACATGTATCCTACAAATCTACATCAGAAAATTGAAGCCCAGAAAACCAAATGGTGTCTTTTTTTGTAATTCATTGGCAGATGATTTCTTCATTCTACCCAAAGCGCAGTGATCATGCTGGAACACACCACATGGTGGGCAAGAACAATTGCTTGCTGGAGGTCACTGTGAGTGTCACTAGTGACCTGGTCAGGCCCAAAAACCATTTTGTATGCCGCTCTGGCCCCCCATGAAAACATCCAGACATGCCAGCAACTGCCTCTTTGCTTATGGGTGTTTCATCTTTGTCAGGAAGGCATGTCACCATTCCCAATGGCATCCCTCAGGGAGTGATGGTGGCTTTGTGTATTAGGTTGGCACCAATGGTGTTAAAGACGGCATGCCCACTATGATGGCATGCTGTTAGCTGCAAAACATGTAAGCCATCTATTATTGAAATGTCTGACTGACATCAATTGCTTAGACATATCCAACAGGAAGAACGTCAAGAAAGATTCAAAGGGCCACACAACCTCCGTTTGGCATCCAAAAGTGAAGCAAAATGACTAAATGACTAATCAATCACCCATTAACAGTTCCCCAATGCTACATGCCAATCAACAGATTATGCAAGTAATACTGATGACATGACACATCACATTTTAAAGACACCAATTTGAGTTGCACAATTGTGTCTGCAGTGCAAAGGAACACATTATGTACCTCACAGGACTCTTCAGTCAGGGACACGGACTTGTGTTCAATACCAATAAGGAACTCAGTGTCTTTTGCAAACTCCAGGTGCATCAGAATGACAAATACAAGCAAATCAAAACTAAATCTGTCCTCCACTATCATCCTCTTTCCTTTTTTGGGGGCTTTGCTTGAATCCTCTTGGGGGCGGGGGTTTGCCAATGCTGATAGTGTTATGGTCTTGGAGGTTTACTGGCGTACCCAGTAGCTTTAGCAACAACTACAATAGGTTCCTCCTTTTTGTTTCTGCACATCTCCACATTATGGTTTGTACAATGACAATTTGTACAATACATACCTGGCTTTGCAACTATCTAATTTCTCACAGCTACAACCCCTATTCCTAAAACATGTGGTACAAATAATGAATTTTATGCTTCTGATACAGAAATGTCTTCTTCACACATCAGTGTAGATTCTTAGTGTAGATTCCTTGTGTTATTGCAGAGTGTCGCATTTCATCCCTGCTGTAGCAATACGCAGATAAGACTGTAGTCCCAATATGTATTGAGATCAATTCCATGAACCAAGCAAATTGTGCTACTTCTAAGCATAAACAGCCGGTTGCATAGGCGAGGTAGCACACTGCAATAGCAAGAGCTAAAACCAGCCACCCACCATTCATTTGTGAGGAATTTGCTGACAAATGAAGCAGAGAAAATGGAAAACCACAAAATGAAACCTTTCAGTAATAATAAAACCTAGGGTTAGGTTATAGGGCATTCCAAATTTTCGGCCCCTCCCCTTAGCCTACTGACCTTGGGGGAGGGGACCTATCTCCTATACGAAATCTAAACCTAATCACCAAAAAACGTAGGAAACACTGTAATGAAACAAATGGAATGACAATACAAGTAGAGGACACAAGGCAAAATAAAACAAACTGCACAAGTACTGTGCTAGAACCATGTCTGTAAATACCTAGCAGTTAGTTACACATTGATTATTGCTTTATTCAACATAACTAAAAAAACCAAATTTAGACCATCAAATCCAGCAACCCCATTGGCCTGAGCAAAAACATTTTTAGGCCTACACACAAACCCTATTCTGCTGAAAATTGGGAAAAAAGTGATCCTTTTTAACATTTCCATTAGTTGTAAAGCATCATCGGCACTTTTTTTTTTCCTTTCGTATTTTCAGGTTGCTCTTCAGCCTGAGAAGGTCTCATTTGCAAGGGCCTACCAAATTTTTGACCTCTTTCAGCCTACTGATATCAAGGAGGATCTCAAATCTAGAAGGCCCTTGCAAATGAGACCTTCTCCTATACTTCTCAAATTCTCACAATATTACCAAACCCTATTACACATTAAATTGTCACTGCAATCAATATAACTTTTTTTTAAAATTAGACCACCAAATCTAGCAATTTTGTTGGCCTTAACATTCTTTCTGCACACCTACACACGAGCCTATTCAACACCCTCCGAAAACTAATATTATAGCCCTTGTTATAGTCAATAACCCAGGGTTTTAAATCATAACCCCTGATAACCGATTATGTAAGAAATAGGTCTCATATATAGGTGGATAGGTAAGAAAATTGATAACTACCAGGTAAGTAGATGATTTATAGATGGGTAAAGGCTGTTTTTACTACCTACGTACTAACAACCCGCTTTGGATTGTTAGTAGGTAGGTAAAAAGAAAAGCAACTGAGCTAACCACCATGGTTAGCTAGGGGAACTGGAACCCAACAGAAAACTGTTTCCTGACCACTTCTGGTGGGTGCTGGTTCACTGTGGCCAGGTGAACACAACTAGGCCTATTAGACAATGGAGTTTTCGCTAAGTCAGGAAAACAGGGCACCAGTACCCTGGTACTGAGTTTGGTCCAAAACCGGGTGAGATTCAAAGAAAAACCCGCAAAAAATTGCATTAGCCTTCAAGCGGGGGTCAAACTTAGAGATGCACCACTTTTTGTGCCAAACTGAGTTTCATCCGGTCTTTTCTTTTTCCTGAGCGCTTCCACTGCTGCTACGTATGTTTTCACTGCTCCTACATGTGCAACTACTATAATTAACTCGAACCTTGTGCATTAAATGCTGATTTTCAGCATTTCATACCCAGATTTAATAAAACTTCCTTACTTTGCAGACCTCACTCAAAGAGGGGATAGGGGGTGAAAAGAGGCCCAAAGACAGGGTGAAGAGAGGATTACTTTAAGGAAAACTCTAATGTGGTCTCTTTTTTTAAGCATTTGTATTCTGTGATCTTGCACAAGCTCAGAGAAGAGTAAGTTACTAGTTACTACCTACAGCCCTCACTTTTCTCTCCTAACACAGGTCTCCTCTGTCCACTCTCCCTGTCCTCGTGCGTCCCTTGCTACAAGCCCTAATATTTCGCCGGGTGTGGGGTGCCTCTCACCCGGGAATATCCACGGGTTCAGATGTCACAATGAGTAGAGGTGAAATTCGGTGCGTATCGCTAGTATGTAGCTCAATGATGCAAACCGTGTCACCCGAGTTTCTGGCGGGTGGTCTGCCCTCCTCCAACAGTAGAGCCACAACAACAACGCGCGCACTCGGGCGGAGAGTGCACATACACACGAATTTCCTTTCTCCTGCGCGACATTGTCGTCTTCTCTCGCTGGCGTCATGGGCCGTCCTCTCCCATCGGAGTTAGTGGATAATGTAAGCATTTTCAAATCACCAACAAAGGCATGTCGTGTCGCATTAGGTTTTGTATGTTCCTGTGTCACATTGCACCCACTCATTGCACGCTTTGGTGCACGAGATATTGCCGTTTCTGATTTTGAATGCCGATTTGCGGGTTGATGATGTGATGAGGGGGCATGGATTGATGCGCATTGCAGTCTTTCAGTCTAATTTTCTTGCCCCTTTTTTTTTGGTGAATGCAATTACCATATTAGTGCTGGTGGACATGGGGCATTGGAAATTCCAAACCCTTTCAAGTTGACAAAGAATCGATCTTGTATTAGAGAGATTTCCGAGGAATATGACATGTGGATTGATTTTGAACATATGCAATTGGAGTGTCACAGTGCTCTTTTTTCTCAAGCATTGATTTTTCCATTTTGGACATAAATGTCTTATTGTGTGAATTCTCAAACCCTAAGCAATTGGCTGGAATTCTGGCTATTCATTTTCAGGAATGCAACTTCCATGTTGATGTAGAGGATAAGTGCAATGTGTGTAGCACTACTGTTTTGTGCACTACTTAGTGATTTTTAATGTGGGTGTAATATGATCCTTGAGGGCTGGAACTTCCAAACCATCTTCAGCCAGTTGAAATACTGGTGATAAATTCTAACGTAAGCAACAATGGGTTGATGCTGTGCATGCATTGGATGTGTGCACAGGATGACAAAGAAGTTTTGCTGGGATTGCCAGGGGCATGGGCAGATGAGAACAATGAGCTTGCAGATCACTACACTACCAAGATTGGTGGCTCCCCGGTACTACCTCCTTTACCCACCCTGTGCTCACCATAACCTTGTTGTGTCTGGCAATCTCACCATGGTCCAGCTTCACTTGCAAAACAGTAGTTTGAGGTCGTTTTGTTTCAGATGGTGTGATTGAGATACTGGCAATTGCAATTTGCCATCTTCTATATCCAGCAACTGCATTATGGTCCAGTTTGATGTTCAAAGATTAGTTTGATTTTTCAGTTTTCAGGGTTTCATCTTCTGCATAATGTCAAAACAGGCAGTTCATGATGCTGCTCAGGAAGGTAGGCTTTTGTGGCATTGTCCAATACATTGCAGCCTCAACATTATCCAAGTTCACTCTAGGATAACTAGTTCATATTTCTGGGTTTTAGGGTTTCATATTTGTGCATAATTTGGGACCAGCATTATGATTAAAATCATAATCCAGAACAGGAGAAGGAAATTCTATGCTGTAATGCATTGGAACTTTGCTATGATCAAAATGCCCATTGGAACATTAGTTCAAACCTAGGGTTTTGCCGTGTAAGAAATTTGGAAACAGACCCTGTGTGATGTGGATTTGGTTTGAAAGACAGCAGGAAATTCTATGCTGTTTATGCTATGCTTTGTCATATCTCTGGCAAGACCATGCCCAATGACACTTGGAAGCATCTACCTTGGGTTTCCAGGTTCATGATTTCTGTAATGTAGACTGCATTGGGACTCTGCTCTGCAAGCCAGCATGAAAGTCACAGGCATTCATGCTGCCCCTGGCTTTTTGTGTGCTTGCAAATGGAATGTGAGCCATTGGAGGAATTTTGGTGTCTCTGGTCTACTGGTGTCCTCTAGGGACCAACCTGAAAGTTCTCCATGTTTCTGTCTTCTCTTCCCTGGCTCCTTTTATGTTTTGTGTAGCTAACCAGCATCATGATGGAGTCTTCCCATCACTGCAGGGCTTGTGCCAGAAAGTATCTCAGTTAATGTGTGACATTGACCTCCATCTATGCCAGGAGCTAATGAAGTCAGTGGGAATGAATCGTAGCTGACTATTACCATACATGTTGCCGCTGAAAGCCACTGACCATGTGTTTGACTGTTGCTTTTGTGCAAATTGCTCCTCAGTTTTTTCTCTGTTTTTAGGGTTGAAATCTCCTCTTTTTCCTGTTCACTGATATGTTATTGAATCTGAAATGTCTGTAGACTTATTCTCTGCTCTCAATTCTATTCAAGTTTACTGAAATTGGAACTATTGAATTTTTTTAATACTTATGAACATATTTTATCGTGTGCACAATATGGAACTGTTAATTAGGAAAGTTTAGGTGTCTATACTTTTACTGGCCTTTTTCTAAGTTTGGCAACCTTGCCATAATTGAAATTGCTGTTGGAAGAATATTCTGGTTCTTCAGATATCAGAGTATTCCAGTGTGGAATGCCATTTTTACCACAGCAAAAACATCCAACACCAAGTGAATGATGAAGGCATCTCTGTACAGTACTAGACATCCAGCCCAAAGGTTTTGTGGGTCAGTGATGAGCCAGGACTGCATATTTGTATGCTTAATACTGTGAAAGTTGACCATCATATCTTGTACAGAGGTGTATTTTTATCCATTCAGGAGGCAAATGTGGAAAAGCTCACAGTACTGCGTACTAGTGCTGTTGTGATAAAAAGATGACAGTGATGTGAACTATGAGGATATTTACTGATTTTCATCAAAGAAGGGTGCAGGATTGGCCAGTACCCCTTCAGGACATAAATGCTGACCTTCTGAAGTGCGGGGTTTGTGGCAGCTATCTTGGCCTTGTTGCACAGGTTCTTGCTATGTATTCCTTCCTGCCTTGCTTTCTCTCCTTTCCCGTTTCAATAGATGAGCAGCATGGTGCAGTGTGATGTCAGGGTCATGGCCTCTTTTTGCAACTTTCCACCTCTTGGCAAAAGCATGTTGATAGTGTCGCGAAGCTTGATATGCATTTCTGAAGAGCAGAAAGCTTGAATCCCTGTTACGTTGCTCAGAAGTTCAGTCTTTCCTTTTAGCATATGGTTGCAATTTTAACATCATCTTGGAATTAGGCAATAGGATCATCCAACTAAGCATGAGCCTGGACCCATGCTGTACCCAACATAGCTTAAGAGGGATTGAAAGAAAGAAAGAGTGGGAGGGATCATTATTTCTCTGGTGACAGTTTTCTAGTCTCTTTTGAGGTGCATATAGGCTTATTTCTTTTCTACAAAATAGACACATGGTTGCAGATACTCATGAAGCCAATATTTTCTTAGAAGAATTAGCATATTGAGATGCAGGTATATGCACCCCTTACGCTCTATGGGAGTAAGATTGATGAGCGTGCTCTCTATATTCTGGGGTGTGGATCTCCAAGTTGTGGTACCAACCCTGCAAGGCAAGTTTTGACTGGTGCTGATTGCAGCCTTTGCCTAACTTATGATCTCTATGGAGGCAAAAGCCAGTGTCACAGCCATTGATGTGGGATTCTGTTTTTGCTTGTGATTTTGAACAGCTGGCGTACAATCAGATTTCAAAAGGAGGTTGCTCATGATGAAACTTTCTTCATTGATCAGACAGACAGCACAGGGGGGTCCAGTGCCTCAAGTGGCCAACCCAATGGGTTGAGTGATGTGCTCCATCGACACAGGTACCAGACTGATAGGAGAAACTAATTGGATAACCAGGCTGCTACTTGTCCTTCTGACAAGTCAATTGGACTTTGTCTTTTCTCATACTTCAGCTGGGTGAAATATGCAGGTGGGGTGAGGCTTCAACGAGTGGTCACCAGACACAGCAGCAAACAGAAATTGTTGATTGGTGGGATGAAAATTTATGGGATGGTGGGTATATTGAGGATGGTGATGATGAACCTGGAAATATGACTCTTCAGGATCTCCAGTCTTCACTATTAGAGAGTGGTGATTTTGCATCAGCAGCACCAAGGCACCATGAAGCACATTCAAGTTCACAAGAGGCAACAACCTCAAGTCAGAGAGGCTCTGTAACCGATATACCAAGTATGACGCTTGTGAACTTTGTCTTTTGTCTCTTTTCTCGAATGTACATCATGGACATAATGCTGTAATGCAGAACCTTTTATTGAATCTCTCACAGAATGGTATCTTTAAACTTACATTTGGTTTTCATTCAATGACTGCAGTTCTCCCATGCTTTTATGTTTACACACAAAGTGAGGGATCCACTGTGGATGGTAGTCCTGCCGATGATGATGACTCAGCTGAGTTTGAAGAGACTGAACTAGTGGATGCAATAGAAGACCCTGGTAACATTGTAGATGGAGTTGGTGAGCTGTGGGAGGAAGAGGAATATGAACCTGAGCATTCACTTTCAACTGACCAGACATATCTTAATTTCAAGAAGAAACTGGATTTAAGCCCTGAGCAATGTTTCAGGTACTCACTCGTGTCTAGCCTGTTGAATAAGTTTATTATTAAAAGGAAATCCAATTATTCAAAACTTGACCTGCAAGGCACTGTTACTGTGTACAGGTCTGTCATTGTTGTCTGGGCATGATTTTGGCTTCTTGAAGGACGAAAGGTGGCCAGTTGCAACCACATCACAATGTAGTCAGAATGCAGTTTGCTATGCAGGAGAAGTAGATAGCCACTCCAAGTGTTTAGATTATTTCATGTCTTGGAACATGGAAGATAAACTAAATCTGGGCATTCAAACCCTTTACAGATATTGCTTTGGAGGCCCACCCTTGTGGGCAATGGAGGCCCATGATGAGCCAGACAAATGTGGTGCTTGTGGAGGACCCCGTGTATTTGAAATGCAGCTCATGCCACCATTGCTCTACTTTTTGCAGCAAGCATCCAAGGACCTACCACCTTCAGCATATGGACCCAGTGAGTGGTCTTGGTTCACTCTGCTGGTCTACTCCTGTGCCCAGGTGCTTGTCTGCTTCCTTCTAACTTCTTGGTTTTTCTGTTTCCAAAATATTTAGGAACTGGTCATTAGATGGAGAGACATCCTAGAGTTTCTTTGGGGACACCCAACACCAGTTCTACTTACCATACATGTGCAACATATTATAGAGAATGCAGATGCTATAACAGTGCATTACATTGTTTGTGCTCTTCCAATAGAGCTGTATGCAAGGACCTGGCGACCGTGCAGTGATTCTGGGAGTACAATCAGACTGGAGTGTCACTGTGGAAGCCACAATTCTTCAGGCAGAAGCATCACACTGACACTACTGACCTTTTTTGTCTTCATTATTGGTCAAAAGATTTTGGCCACCATTATTTCATTGTATCCTTCTTGCAACTGTTGAATCATTGATTTAATAAAATCTGTTGGCCAAGCATTCCTTGGCAAATAATTCAAGTTCAGACAACTGAGTCTTTTCATTCAGATGGTCGTTTGATATCTCAGAAGTACTCACATGATGAAGGCTGTATGCCTCAGGCTTAGATACTTGCTTGTACAGGGACAAGCCAAAATGACATCATCAGAAGCTTATTGCAGCTTGAATGAGGGCACTATTGACTTTATTGATTACCTGTGTATGTGAGAACTAGCCAACATCACTATTGAGTCTTCTGTTTCTTCCAGTAATGTGACAAACTCAGGAAGCAGATTATGTATATGGTTTGCCTGAAATTTTTGGCAGGTTATTGTTTACTTATCTATGCCCACCACTAGGAGCTGATAAAGTCAGCAGGTAATCATGGCAGCTCATTGCTGTTATTCAGAAGGTAATGGTCTAACACTTTGTGAGCAACTCTCACAAGATTATTACTCCACTCATCGTATGTTTACCTTCAAAAGTGCTGTGGAGATTTCTCAGCAAACTCATTTATATACATTCAAGTGCAAAAAAAAGTACTGAGGAGGTGCACAACCATATTATCTTAGACAATATGGCCATCAAAAGCAGAGAAATCCCTAAAGAAAAAACAGTCAAGCCAACAGTTGGTTAAGCCAAGAACTACTATATGAAAGCACTTCACAAACCTAGGGGCAGCCTCAGAAATATACTCAATTTCAGGGGAAAACTCTAAACAAAATAATCTGGATTAACTCCATATATCAGACCCTGCAGGGAAATTGAGGCATTTCAAGGTTAGTCAATGGTGGGTTTTTCTAGAGGTTGTAGATCCAAGGTGGTTGTGTAAACATATGTGTCCGCATAAAAATCAAATTGCTTCAGCCAGAGGAAAGCTTATGTGCCTTTTGTATTTGTGTTATATAAATGTGTGTGAGAATTCAAAGCCAAATTGCTCCAGCCCAGAAGAAGCTCATGAGCCTTGTGTACTGACACAACCAACATGAGAATCCTATGCTTGGTGTTGGCATTTAGAAGAGAAAATAATTTTGGGTCAAGGGGAGTGATTCAGCAGGTTGGCAGACAAGTGGGACGCCATCAGCTGTCACATGGTACGTTTCTGGGTCTACCTCAATCATCGGCATTGCTGAGTTCAGCTTCATATCCAGCTTGCTAATTTTACGTACATGTTCAATAGCTTCCACTCTCTTGTCGAGTCCATAACTAGATTTCACCCCTGCCTCCAATGCTGCCTGCCAGACCCATGGCCACACCAAAGAAATGCACAAAAGCTTGATCAATGTCTGGGAACTTATATGTAAATGAATGGAGACAGAAATCTCACTCAAGCTATTTGCAATTAGGGTTGGACAAGGAAACAAAAGCCCTTCCATGGCGTCCAAAGGTCAAAGAAGCAATGAATGTGGCAGTGAGAATTCTCATAAATCATTAAGTATAAGGAAGCAAAGCAGGAACTTACCTTGCTGACGAAAGCAATGGAATGAGAGCTGCCTCCCTTGCCTGTTGCCCCAAACATTGGTCTCATAATCACCTGTCCACACATGCTCAACATGTCAGCTTCAGGACACACATAATCTGCTTACTTTGATCATAGGAGCATCATTTTCTGAATGCTCTACCTGAGTACAGTTTTTAAATGATTTTAAGTATCTACATCTTTTGGCCTGTGCCCCTCATGGTCCAATTGCTAAGCATTTCACATTGAGTTGTATTGCAAGACTGAATGCTACAGAAACTATGGACCCTTAGATGGTGAGGAAGGTCTAGAGTAGGAAGAGACTTCTATAAAACCCCACATATATCCAACTTTATAGCCTGTGACCACATTGCTCCACTAGATTTTGTTGGTTGAAAGCTCATATGCATGGCAGAGAAGAGCACAACATACAGGTTCAGGTGTGGGGATGCTTGCATTAGCATCACCCATCTGTGCCCATGCTATGATACCCCCCTTGATCACCAGTTCTGGTTTTGCCCCAAAAAACCCAGGGCTCCAAAGCACAAGATCTGCTAGCTTGCCAACCTGCCATCCCAATCCACTCCATCATTTTGGTCACCCTCTTGAGGACCAAATGCCACCCGATACTATATTGTCACTCAGTTGTTTGTCTTTGTCATCTGTACATATCTTTGAGATTGCAGAGAAAACTCCAGAGCAACAATTGAAGATAACATGACAATGAGTGCAGTCATCATGCAAAAAATAGCTAGAACAATCTCCATACCTCAACAGAGCCAACAAGGTGAGCAAAGCCATGGGTGATAGCTGGATTGATCGTGTACTTAGCAATGAACCGTCGGATGCGCAAATTATCATTATCTGTGTCCCTAACTTCAGGAAGCTGACCTCTCTGCTGTTTCATTTTGTGGGCTGTCTGCCAGGTGCGTGTAATGACCTGGCACATGAAATTCACCCAACACAGGTACATTATGAATAAGCTGCTAAAAGCTCAACTGGAATTGCAGTGTCCACTTCTAGTGCAGGAGATTGTCTTCTCTGTTCCTTTCCACATGGTAATTTCTTCTGCCTTTAGTCATCTACATGGATTTCTGTTTCTGCATAGAGATGCATGCACAGATTGTGACAATCACCTCCCCAATTCGACCCATTGCTTGAGAGTCGGATGACATCATGCTAATTGCTCCCATATCATGTAAAATGTCCTCTGCAGCTATTGTCTCTCCTCGAATTCGAGATTCAGCAAATTGTACATCCTCCTTCAGGTTCTTGTTGAGGTGATGACACACCATCTGCACATCCATGTTTTCAAAAAAAAAATTATTGTGCTGTTCACATCATCAAGTGACCAACATGCTGCAGCAGAGAGTTTGGATATTCAACAATGGGATGGGAGGAAGTCAATTGCATGAATCCATTTTGATGTCAGGGGATTCAGATGCTGAAAATGATGCTCACATTAAGGAAGTGCATCATACCAGCATATCAAGGTGTTCATCAATAGTGTTGACAGTGTAGGGTCGTGTTGGATTTGTAGAAGAAGGCAGTACATTTGGCAGGCCACACACCTTGATGATATCTGGTGCATGGCCTCCACCTGCCCCCTCACTGACAAGTGACAAAGAGGATTGTCAATCAAAGCAAACATAGCTCATCTTAGAGACCTGCAGATGCCTCCAGCCAGTTCACAGAGACACATTCCAACATCCACTGCTCACCCCCATATATACGCATGATTAGAGCAGGATCCTGAAAGATATTATCCTAGAGAGAGCACCGTGGAGGATGGATACAAACCTGTGATAGGTGTGAATTGCCCGGCCTCCAAATGCTGCAACAGAGTGCTCCACACATCCAGCTTCATTCAATGTATCAGTATGGATTGTCACCTGCATGCAAATGAGCAAGGTTCATTTCCTGGTGGCACATGGTGAACAATGACTTTGTGCCTCAGATCTTGTCTCAACACAATACCAATACCTCCATAACAACTATATAGCAAAACGGATTACAACCAGACCTGTACATTCCACCTGTGCGACAATAAACCCCCCTTGGAAACATTTTCAGTTCAGCTCCATCCTCATAAAATGTCAAATCAGAACAAAAGGCATAACCAACCTGGACATCAAACTCATCAGCTACATCAAGGCAGTTCCGAATTGCAGCTGGTGTTGTGCCCCAATCTTCATGAAGTTTCAAGCCAATGGCGCCTGCTTTTATGATTTCTGGTAGACCTTCAACACATGATGTATTTCCCTGCATTCATAAGCCAGAGGCACACATTGCATTCATTGGGCCCGTGCTGATTACAGATACACTTGAATGCAAAGATGATCCAGAGCAACTCAGCATACAGGAAAGCGGGCAACTACAGAAGAAGATGCTAGTACTGAGGGAGCCACCTTGCCAGTGAAACCTATGTTGAGAGGCAGATCATCTGTGGCTCGTAGCATGAGGCGCATTTGTTCTGGAGCCGGAGTGCAGGTAGTGGCACAAGTACTTTTGGATGGCCCAGTCCCACCTCCTACCAAAGTTGTCACACCTACACTACCATGTGTGCACTTTATTACTTGCAAACAATTAAGGATAGGAGGCCAGTTACTATGGAGCAATTGCTCCAGTAGCAGCATTGACTTCAGTACCCATACAGCAACCAGGAACCTGATGATGAAAAACAATTAACTATACATCAAGACTTCAACAACCCAACACAGGGAATGGAATTTACCACTTGTTATAGCCGCATTGGCAAGTTGAGGACATATGAAATGAATATGCGCATCCACACCTCCAGCTGTGAGGATCAGGCCCTCTCCTGATATTAACTCAGTGTTCACCTTGCAGATTGCAACAACAAAAAATTTATGGCTCCCTTACCGTGATGATGCATTGACATTTGGTAGAAAATTTGCCTCACAAAGGATTGTCACCAATGTCATTTCTCTGCAATACTGCTGAGTAAATGCATTTTTGAAGAGTGGACAAAACATTCAAGAAAGCAGAGCTTACTCCAAAGACCATGCCATCTGAGACACCATCCATGACTTCTGGATTGCCTGCTTTCCCAATTCCAACTATCAAGCCATCCTTGATGCCAATGTCTGCCTTGTAGATGCCAGTGTAGTCAATTACCAATGCACTGGTAATAACAGTATCCAATGTGTCCTTGGCAAAATAGCCACTTGCTTGCCCCATACCCTCACGGATGACTTTACCTCCGCCAAACAGACATTCATCACCATACACAGTGAAGTCAGACTCCACTTGTGCATATAAATCAGTGTCTCCCAACCTTATCTTATCACCTACAGTAGGTCCAAACATGTTTGCATAGTGTTCCTTCTCCACTGCACACGTCAATCTCTCATCTTCCCCGGTAATACCTGTCCTGTCCCATCATACCACACCCATTGCTGACTCTCTCATGGTTGATGTACAATGATGGACTGATCCACATTCACTTGGTCTACAACAGTGTATATCAAGAGACTCTTGTTTTTCAAAATCCCCAATGCATTTATTCGGGCACCCAATAGTTGCCAAAACAATACAATGGGCATATTGGGTGGTGAGACCTATTGGACATACAATGCATTAAGCTGTTGTGCATGCCCAAACTTCCTGCTGTGAACAGCCTCCATGATCTGAGGAAGGCGGGATGAGTCCACAGGACCTTTTGCCAAGCCATTGCCTCCATGGATAACCTTCCTTCCACCAATACTTACAAGTGACACACTCTTGGTCTCGCCTGGCTAGAACAACATCAATCAACCCTCAACAATAAGCCAATGCAATGTAAGCTCATTGACTACTGTCTTTTGTGATATCACACCCACCTGAGTTTGTGTGAAAAAACACAGCTTGAACTTGAAATACAACAGAAATCCATTAAAAAATGTCAAGAAAATTACAGAGGGCCATGTACCTCAAAGCGCACTGCTGTACCGGCAATGATGTTCAAGCGCATGCCATAAGATTTCTCACGGTCAAAGATGAGATATGGGTTGGTCTCAATGAAATGGAAGTGACTGCCAACCTGCAAAGAACACAGATCTCAGTTTTCTTCCAGGAAGGCTATTGAACTCCATTCCACTTGTGTGGAACAATTTTCTTAATGGTTTCTGCAGAGGGACAGGTTTGGAGTTGAAATGCAGAAATTAGGTCCATGCAAACCACTGGTAGCTCAGATTTCAGAGAACAGAATAGAGACCTGGATAGGGCGATCTGCTTGGTTACTGACAGAGAGTATCACAGCTCTCCGACCTGCACTGCATATAATCTTGCCAGGAGCAACAATCATTTGACCGGGCAGTACTTCTTCCAAAAGTACTGGAAAGGCTGATAGTGGTGGCACTGCATAGACAGAGTAGCAGAAAAACAACAAAATTGAGGGAATTAAAAACAAATGACAGTGGCACTTTCACCATCAGAAACTACAGACCCAAGAGTACCTGTTTGCTCAAAGAAACCCTAAGTCAGCTCAGAGATGCACACCTGGAAGAAAAGAGCCATGCAAGGCTAAAGCCAAATCCCCATTTTCCCTTGTGAAAGGATTATGGACGGTGACAAGCTTTGTTCCATCTCTGAAAGTTCCCTCCACCTGCAATGACATATATCAACCTCTCTTTTTCAGGTCATACACGTGCATGATTCCATGAACCCTATTAAAAAAACCCTTTGTTACTGGAAGTTTATGGTTTGAACCTTGTGTCACAACGAGCAGTCCTGCTTTCTGGACAGACCCAATCTCAGAGATGACAGCAAGAGTGCTATATTACAATATAAAAAATGCTTTGTCAATACCTGCACTGTCTCCACAAGATGTGGTACTGCAGGAAGCACCTGCCGCCTGTACATCCCCACACCAAATAGCTTAGCAATAAGTTAATATATGAAATGACCCAATTACAATTTTGTGCAAGGAATTCCCAAGTGAAAAATCACATAAAATCAACAGAAAATTTTCGCTGGTCTTCTGAACAACATTTCTTCTTCAGATGCATGAACAACCTATGCAAACATGTACTAGTGAACTATAGAGCAAGAATTCTATACTTCTTTGATCCTGGCTTCAAAGAATATATGATTTTTTCTGCTTGTGGTTGTATGCACCCAGAAGTAAATGCACCAACAACCAGTGGACAAATCAACTCACCTTCCAAGTAGCTGTTTGCCAAGATCCATGAGTTCTGCCACAGACTTCCCATCTCGTATGAATTCCAGGATCTGGGCTGACATGGATATCACATGGATAAGATGCTCACTGTGAACAAAATGTAATCGAACTTCTCTCCTCTTTCCACACAAGAGAAAGAGAAGAGATTGTTTTAGCTACAGCCAAAACAAAGTGTTTAAGAAGTTAGGGTGAAACCCCTACCTGCGTTGCTATGAGGGCAACAGCTTCAGGGTGGTTGAGAGGAATTCCCCTGGCAAGTCTTTTCTGTGCAAGCACACCTGCTGCATGAAGGGCAAGCTTGTCGACTTCTCTTGGTGCCAACTTCATTTCTTTGCAATTTCACTGTTCCAGATAGCTTCACATCACAAGCAAACCAGCAACCCAAAACCATTCAATTCATGCATATGTGATGGTAACAACATAGAATTATGTTCCAGGACTAGTCCCTTGTTGAAACCTTTCATTTCCATGGGAAAAGAACAGAATATCAGATTCAGATCACCAAGCACAAACCCAAAAACCAAAATCCAAAAATCAAGCCATGCAATTCATGCATTCATGCCCAGCTGAAATAACAACCCATTAAGTTCCAAAATCCAATTTTCTTCTCATAGTCTCAAAGCTTTCATTTCCTTGGAGCAAGCAAAAACAATTATGGACAGTATTAGAGCTTCACAACACAAACAATTAATATTTCAAATCTTCATGAATCTCTCTATTCATGCTTTAGCTGAAAACACCCTTAGGTTCCAGAAACACCCAATTACTGCTCTTGGTGAGAAAGTTTCATTTCTCTCCAAAGAAAATGTATGTTTTATGAAGCTTCTTCATACAAAACACAAGCAAAAACCTCAAAGCAATCAAGCTATTTTAACACAAAACTCATTCATGATCCCAACTCGACAAAAAACACTACAACATGACAAAATTACCAGGACCCAACTTCCAAAATGCTATAAAATGTCAAAGAAAGGAAGGAAGAAAACTGAAGCTTACAGCAATATTCTCAAAAGGATTATCCACCAGGGATGATGAACTGAAGAAGAAGAAGAAGAAGAATGTCCTCATTGCCACACACTTACTTCTCTCCAACAACCCCACCAAAGATCAAAGCATTTGTCAAAAGATTCGCCTAAAAACAAAGGTTAGGGGGGGGCGGGATGGGGACCCCACCCTAAACCCCACCTATTTGGCATTCAATTCAAATTATTCCTTCCTAGACTAGTGCTCTGCAACAGCAGTGATTTTTCAGGACCCCAAGAGTCAAAAGCAACCACAAAACAATAATACACACATATTACAGAGGGAGAAGTGTGCAAGCTGCCAAATTATAGAGAACCAAGTTCCAACCCACCTCTTTAGGAAGCACCTAATTCAAAAAAAGGCAACCATTTTGTTGTTGTGTTAAAGGAATTGGCAAAAGCAGTTGGAGAAATTCCCTGAGTACATTCGAAGGGCATCTTAGACCTTTGGATTATATTCCAACTATAAAAGACCATGGATATTTTATACGTACTCTTTAAAGAGTGAAAAGTAAGCCTAAGACCTTCCCCAAACCTCCCACTCTTAAGGAGTAGGTGTACCAAAAAAGGGAGTGACGTGGTATCCAAATAAATGTCAGCTCAAGGCTAGAGCTCAGGGACGCTTATTTTTGTGAATGCCTTGCTATGAGGTTGTTAGTTGTTACCCTCATAAAAAGCACCAGAAAAAAAATTATTATTTTATTTGTTCTCATGGTACCCACCATATCATGTGAAATTTTTCTAAGAGCAAAATGCCCATCAAATCAAACATTTCACTTTTCAAAATGTCTCAATCTTTGTCGAAGAGAAATTTCACTAAATGTCTCAATCTTTGTCGAAGAGAAATTTCACTAGAGAAGGTGCTTTTCAGATACACAAGAAATTTTCTGCCAGTGCTTTATGAACTAACAACCCTCTCACTCCTAGGCCCCCATGACATATGTATGTTTAGATCCCTTCTATATACTACTTCTCGCGTTGTATTGAGGGGTAGAGCCCCATGGTTAGGGACAATCTCAAAATGCGTGGTCAGAGTCAGTTACTGCCTTGCCTTATTCCCCTTATATTTGGAATGGCCTCAAACTAGGGATTTACCCCCAAAACACACACACACACACACACACACACACATTCATTTGTCATTTTTTCCATGTGTGCAAAAATGGAGCATTTCTTTGGGTGTCAATGAAAATATTGTGGAATTTTGTAAAGACCTGGATATAAAAT
>Ga0116229_10000433_pt1 | contig 54961 bp, 35 predicted proteins | sample S1TSphgellanicum_3_FD_87313 | JGI IMG/M metagenome (GOLD analysis project Ga0116229, IMG submission 87313) | Host-associated microbial communities from peat moss isolated from Minnesota, USA - S1T2_Fc - Sphagnum magellanicum MG | ecosystem: Host-associated > Plants > Peat moss > Unclassified...
AAATTTTAGGTTTTAACATGTCTTTTCAAAAGGTATTGTAAGTGTTTCCAAGCCTTTTGTAGTTGGGTCAACCACTAAAAGGGTAAATAATGGTTCATCTTCCTACAAGTGTAAGGAAAAATGTGATGTAGATGGAAAGGTCACATACCTCTTGAAGATATCATGGATCCTAGTTCAAGTCATAAGAGGTACAAGCTTGTTGTTAGAGTTCTCGGTCCCATTCTTCCAAAGCCAAAGAAGCTTAAGAAGGCATAGTGGGAATTAAACATGGTATTTCAAGATGTCTAGGTTGATAAGTTGCTTTGGGTTGAAGCAATGTTAGGGGTCAATGGAAAGATGATGGTGGTTAGGTGTAAGGTTTGACATAAACATTCATGGTGTTGATATTTGATGGTTTCTAAAAAGATGTTTAGTGTCACAAGGCCACTATTAAGTTGGGGTAGTTATTGGGGAATATTATATGAATCACGTGAGCCAACATGTGGAAAAAAAGGGGCAATGTGCTTCAATGCATCACAAATTTTGTATTAGTGGCAAAGATAGATTTTATTTTCATCTTGAATGTAAACAAAAATTTGAATAACTTGTGAGAATTTTTCACATGGTCAAATTGACTAATGTCACTTGCAACTTGTCCAACATAACTAAAGGAAAATACAAATGTTGTTTGCAACTAAAACTAGCTGCAAAAAAACTAGTTGAAAATCCCTTATTTGCTTCTAATGAAACAATGGTGCCCAATTATAAAATATGAAAGCTTAAAGGATATGCTTGATTTTATCCAAATGCTTAACAACCCTTGTCATCATTGGAACATTTGACCAAGTGCATGGGCCATGACTAAGTGCATATATGAGCTTGTGTTTATTAAAACACATCTTCCAATGCATATTATCAAGTGTATTTGATCACCATTGATGAGATGATTGACCACCACTGATTTTTAATCAAACATTGACATTATGTTGATGTGGTTGAAGGTTGGAAACACATCCCCATATTGTTAATAATGGAACAAGTATTAAGTGAGGGTATTGTACACAATTTGACAATAATGATAACTTGGCAAATGTGTTGCAAATTGGGGGGCATTTTGAATATCTTTAAAAAGTTTCTAACAAATTCATTAGTTTTGGTGCAAATGGGGTTTCAATTTTCTCTAGGGTGTTAAAATAAGTGTTATAATTCAAATAAGGGAAACTCATGCACTCTTTCATGCTTGGGGTGCATTGTGTCACTCATTAGACTAATCTTGCAATCCAAATTTTTTCCACATTACAAATTGTATCCAAGGTTAAAGTTTTGTTACAATATGTGTACACCTATTATAGTAATTCCCCTAAACAATAGTTGGACATATGAAAATTTGTTGAATTTATGCAATGCAAAACATTGAAGAATCTTTGCAATGTGAAAATAGTATGGATTTTCATGCTTTCTCATGCTAATTTTTTTTGAACAAGTATAAATTTTTAGTCGTGCAAATGTTTGAAGAACATGTGGCGCATGATTTTTCAAGGCAAACTTGGAGTTATTATGTGATATTGAGGTTTTTTTGGGTTTGATTTGCATTATTTGCATCCTTCAATGTGTTTAGGGTGTGTTTGAGTTTGTTCAAACCTATGATGTGTTTATTTGTATTTTGTTTGTTGTGAAGACTTGTCAAATGGATTTATATCACATGTATTATTGAACCCACATTTTAGGATTGAATATGCTAATTTTTTAAATTCTTGGCTCACTTATATCACTAGTAGAAATAAGCCAAATGTAACCACTACATTTATAACTACATGCAACCTATAGTTGTTTGCGATTAATTTTGAGAATTTTTGCAACTATAAGATCAAACTTCAATTATTTTGATCATTGTTGCAACTTTGTTGTAATTATTGATAATTTCATCCTATCACTTGGATGGTTTTAATGTTTATTTTCATCCATGCATAGGCTTATATGTTCCATTAGTTGCAATAATCACCAAGTTAATCGCATTGAACTAAAGATATTCTATGGCGATTTAGGGATAAGTTTTTATGTATATATTAAATTGTATGTAGAATACATTACCCATATGATAAATGTGTGTTTTTTTGTATATTAATTATACGAATGTATGTCCAATGTTCATATATTGAAGTTGGAAATTGATATTTTGAAATTGATAATTAATATTTGAACTATGAAAATTGTTCTGTAAATTCAAAAAATGAACAGAAATTTTTTTAAATCTGAAAATTAATATTTCAATTCTAAAACTTGTTATGCACATTCCAAAATTCTTATTTGAATTTGAAAGTGCATATTTCAATTCTGAATTTTTTTACTTGAATCTAAAAATTATTATTTCAAATATAAAAAACTTATTTGAATTTCAAAATTGGTATTTGAGTTTTAAGAAGTTTTAATTTAATCTGAAAATTGTTATTTCAATTCTTAAAAAAAAACATTTTGAGTATGACATTGATATTTGAGTTTTAAAAACTGTTATTTGAATGTAAAAATCAATATTTCAAATCCAAAAATTGATATTTGAGTTCTAACACTAATAGAAAAACTTCCTTTTTTAAACCAAGAAGCTTTAAACTAAACGTATTTGCAACTCTGTTGCAACTATAATTTTTTAATTTTGAAATAATATAATGGCAATTACCAATTAAGTCGAATCATCAACTAAATTAATATATGTTTGAAAGGAGATTTCAACTAGGTGATATTTTGCCGAATATTCCATTGAATATTCTAAGCATCAATAATGTCTCCAAGTTGAAATGTCTTTATGTTAATAAGTAGTGAAAAACATGTTTTGTTTAAAAGTTTTCTAGTTGGCACATAGTCAAGACATTAACTAATGTTCAACTACTTTGGTGACATTATCAACACATGTATGGATGATAAAATGTATTTTAATGGATGGATGAAATATAATTTCATTTGCAACTTTGTTGCAATTATTTCTCCACTCAACTAAACAACTAATATGTAATTTTGTTTTTATACATACAACGTATGTTAATATTTATGCGAAATTATGATAACATTAAATTATTTTTAAAAATAATGTGTATTAATGAATAAATTATTTGTATATAATTGTTGTAATGCATATAAATTTTGAATCAATTATCTTGAATATGAATCAATAATTTAATCTTGTATATGTTCATACATGTAATATTTGATTTTTACGTAGACCAAATTTATTTTAAGACATATCAAATAATGATATATAATTAAGGAGTAAATTGTGGAATCCTAATGTTTATTCATTTTTTTGTGTGTGATAGCTTAACATTTATTAAAAATTATGATCAAAATGCATCAAAGATTAAAATACATGTAATTGTATTTGTAAAAATGAGTTGTTACGTATGATCATCGAAAGGAATATTATTGTTGTGCATTTAAATAATAAAATTAAGTAAAACTTTGAAATATAAATGAAGAATAATGCATATGTTTAATAAATGTAATTTCTAATTTTTTGTAAATCAAATTTAGTTTTCAACATATCAAGTAATGATAAAGAATTAGTATTTTGTGGAACTTTAATGTTTAGTCACTTTTATACACATGATGATTTTAAAGTTCTTAAAAATTACTAAAAGTCATTAAAATGAAGTTACTTGTAAATTCCATTTATAAAAATGAAAGGTTATGTGCTATGCAACTAATTTTTTATTTTAAATAAAAAATATTAAAATAATTAAAAAAAATTGAATTGTAAGTATAAAATAATGTGTATTGAAATACAAATTCATAACAATATGTTCAACACATGTAGAAATAGTTATTTCTATGTAATTTAATTTTTCATTAACAACGTAAGTAATAAAAAATAATTATGATTATTTGAAATCAATATAGTAATTAATTTAATTTTAAATATATTTTAATTTAATGATGTTTTTGGAATTAATCTAATGTTACTATTGGCTTGAATATATCTAATGACTATTTATTTCATTATGAATTTTTTTATAGTAAATAATAATAATAATTTGCATAGTTTGTAGGAATATTTAATAAATAATTTTATAATCTAAAAAACTATTTTGATTTTAACACTATTATATTTACCTCAATAGTTTTACTATATTTTATCTTTATTCAAAGTATATTGCATAGATTTATAATAGTTATAACAAGTTTGTTAATCCTACAAACAATAATAGTGAAACAATAATATAACTTATATTAGTTACAATAGTATTAATATTATTTTCATAAGGATAATAATTATTTAATTATTTAATTTATTTTAATAATATTCTAAGTAGTATATAACTTTATTATATATAGGGAGATATTCATAAATTTTAAATTTTAAATATATAATAATTATCTATTTTTCTGTTAGAGTAATTATTATTAATTATTAAAATTTTGCTGAATGCTTACCACATGTAATTGACATAAAAAATAAACTCACGTTAGGTAACTATTAGTTTAGCTCTAAATTTAACTAAATTAAAACTAGGTTATAACTTAGTTGTAACAAGGTTGTAACTAATTAAGTTGCAATTGCGTTATCACAAGGTTATAACTAGGGTAAATTAATTGACCAACATACATTTAACTATTAGAGAATTTTAAATCCTAATACATTCTACCTTTGCTTTTCAAGCCTAAAATGATGTTTTAAAGCTTAACTTGGTGCACCCATGGACATTTAGATAATTCAAAATAGATAAAAATCGAAGAAGATACATGCATTAAAAGGAAGTGGGAAAGTGTTCACTCATAGGCTTAATTCACTCATTAAAATTTAGTACATTTGTTCGCTTTGTGGTTTTTTTCTAGTTGTCCTTTGCTTTTGAAGTTTAAAAAAGTAATGTAAAACTTAGGTTACTGCACCCATAGCTTTGTAAATAACACAAAATGAATAAGAAATGAAGAATATATGACATTCTAAAATAATGGGTCATTTTTTGAGAAAACGCATCATCTAATTTAAACATGTTTTATGTTTTTTTTGTGTTGCTCCTTTGCTTTTGGAGTTTAAAAAGATAATGTAGAGTTTATATTGACATTCATGTAATTTTTTACATAATTCAAATCAAACAAGAAATTAAAAAGATCTAAAGATGTTTAGTTTTAGGCTTATGTGTGTTTTTAAGCTTGTCTTCTCAAGGTGACAGTTAAAATGTTTGTCCCATATTGTTTGATTTCCATGTAAATAACTATATATTAACAAGTGCACTAGAATGAAGGAAAATCAAAGTAAACATGAAATTGTAACAGTCATTTGGAATGAGCTAATTAAAAAGGTTCAATTTTAAAGGCTAGGTTGAATAAAATAAGACTTTATTTTTTATTTAGATCTAAGCCTCACCTAATGCTTATGTCTAATCTTAGCTTAAGCTAAGTGGCCACTTTTGTCTAGGCCTAGCTTAGGTGCTTAGGTTTAACTTTAACATAAGTTTAGATTAGGGGGCCATGTTTAGACTTAGCCTTTCCTTAGGTAATTAAATGGTTGCCTATGTTTAGGTACCATATACATAGATAGGCCTAGGTTATGCCATGTGTCATTTAATTATTGCCTCATCCCAAACCCTATTAAATCATCACATGTGTCATCCCACCATTGGCCAAATGCATTGACCATCATAGTTGCAACACTTTCAACTTAATTTCTTTTATGGCCGATCAATGGTGGAATGTTTTGGGTGTGCCATGTGTCATCACATCATTGGTTGAACATTCAATGCAAATAGTTGAAATGTAGTCCAACATTGCAATTGAATATTTTGTTGATGTCATGTGTAGTTAGTAGATGAAATTCATCGATTAATTGAGGAAAGTTGACAACATCTCGTGATTAGGTTGGTAAGATAGTTTGCAACTAAAATGGTTAATGATGGCTATTGATGTGGTATTGACACGTGGGAAACTTTTTCAACTAAAATGTGATTGTTGACTTTTACTTGTTAACTTTTTTGGTTTGAAGGTGAGAAAAACATTTTTCAATTGCAAAAAATACTTTGCAACTATTTTTATTAATTTCAACTTTGTTTTATAATCAAGATGTAATTGAAAATGTAGTTGCAAAAGGGGGGTTTTCTATTAGTGTAGAACTTGTTATATGAATTTGAAAATCAATATTTCAATTTTGAAAATTTTTCATTTCAATTATAAAAAATATTATTTGAATTTGAAATTTTTTATTGCATATGAAAATTGGTATTCCAATTTTGAAAATTTTCATTTGAATGTGAAATTTATTATTTCAATTCTAAAAATTTCAATTTGTAATTTGTAGTTTGAATTCAAAAAATTTGTAATGTGAATTTGAAAATGGATATTTCGATTCTGAAAATTAATATTTGAATTTTGAGAATTATTATTTGATGCCGAAAATTGGTATTTCAGCTATAAAAAAAAAAATTGAAAATCTTAATTGCATATGAATATTGTTATTTCAATTCTAACAGTTTTCATTTTTATTTTTAATTTGTAATTTGAGTTCTAAAAATTGTAATTTGAATCTAAAAATGAAAATGTCAATTTTGAAAATTGATATTTGGTTCTGAAATTTTGTATTTGAATCTGAAGCTTGATATTTCATTTCTGATAATTAATATTGAAATTTTGAAAAATGATTTCTCAATTATAATAAATATTATTTGAGATGGAAATTTTTATTTGAACCTATGAATTGATATTTAAGTCTGAAAAAAGTTATTTGAATCTTAAAATGAATATTTGAATATTTAAAACTATTGATTGAGTAAAAATGGACATGTAAATGTTATGTGAAATTTTATTTGAATCTAAAAGTGGATAGTTCATTTTTGAAATTTATTATTTTAAATATAAATATTTCTAGTCTAGATTTTATATTCGATTTCCAAAATTTGAAAATTTTAACTGCAAAGTCGAATTTTGAATTTTGAAAAAGAAATTTGATTCTGAAATTTGATATTTGAATTTTGAAAAATGATATTTGAATTTGGAAAATTTATAGGAAAAGCTATAAGTAATGAGATAGTAAGAAAAATAATTAATGACAAAATAGCTCGGCACTAGCTTCAATAATAATCTAATAAGTTTTCTTATTAATATTTTTTTTGTAGTAAAATATATAATTTGCTGAAAATATTGTATTATATATTATAACATGACTAATTACTAAAAGACTACTATAGATGCTGAAATTATTATTTTTGTTATTATTATTATTATTAGTGTTATTATATATTGTTTACTATCATTATTAAAAGCTAGAAGAAGTGAGACAATATTAATAATAAAATAACCAGCTTGATTATGTATTAGCTACAATAATAATAATTTATTATTATTATTTATTAACTTTTATTACTTATAATAATTTAAATAGTTAGTAGGTAAAGTAAGCTAGAATAACACATTGGGTATTAGGAGGTAGTTGGAAAGAAGTTGTGACTAGGGTGGTGACACTTGCAATTAAAATGTTTAACTTATATGCTTTGTCTTTCATTGTTTTCATATTTAGTATCAATAGGTGCATTAGAAGGCTTGAAAGTGGAAGTGTCATTCAAGAGATGAGCCAATACAAGAGGCTTGACCCAAAAGGATGAAACCCAAGATAAAATAGGAATATCAAGTAAACATACTTGGTTAGCCTCAGCCTAACTATTGATCTTAATTGAAATAATCTGAAATTAATTAATTAGGTAAAATATTATATATTAAATAATGTTTCAACGTGCCATGTGTCATTAAAAAAATTTCTTTCAAAAAATAAATGGATATATTTTATAATGCCACATGGCACCAAGTAACTGGCTTTAAAAAATAAAATGGACACAATTAGTATGCCACATGGCAATATGTTATTTTTCCATGTGTCATATAATATGGCCATTTGAAATGAATGGTGTGGATATTTTTTAATATTAAAAACATTGCCACATGGCAACATATCATTTGTTGTTTGGGTGACCAAATTAGTCGCATGGTAAGTCGCAAATGATGATACACATACAATAAGTCAAAGGATGAAACCATATTTCTTTGATTTTTTTTACATCCATAATTCATGTCACTTGTGACATTTGTTTTATGCGACTTGTCCAAGGCAATTAAGAAAATTTTAGTTGTAAATGTCATTTACAATTAAATAATTGTTGCAAAGACTAGTAAAAAAAAGTTTTTTTCTACTAGTGATGCACATTGATTGGAATTTTGAGTTAGGTTTTAAGGGTCGATTGGCTTCTAATTGTGAAAAAGGTGAAAAAATAATGTAGCAATGTTACTCAATGTGGGCTAATTGAATAATTGGATCAAAGGCTCCCTTTAAAAGAAATCATGAATGTTACATGCATTTATACCCCCAATTTTGGCTACATCTAGAAGATGAACATATTTTCTTACTTCAACTTATCATTATAAAATCCCAATTCTATCATAGGCACATAGGGGCCAATAGGCTTTTCATTCCCTCCCTTCTTGATGAACCTTTTGTTCGATGAACAAACCATTTTTTTCAAAATGACAATGATGTCAAATGGGGTTGCAGCTATGAAGCCACCAGCTAATTGTAATCCATATTCCTAGATGAGGGCATTGGTGGCCAACAGACATATTATCTTTCATAAGCTTTCAAAGTGGTGAAAGTCTATGGAACTATCTATGCCTATGATTTTGGGAAATGTTGAGGATGAAAAACGTTTCTCCACATTATCCTCCATGAAGAACAAATTGTGAAACATGCTCACAACACGTTTGAATTTGGTTGTGCACATGTATGCAAGGTTTTTTCTTTTTTTGAAAGGTTTCCATTTGGTATTGTGATCAAAGAATGGACATAAAAGAAAGTTTGGAGAGCAATAGATCAATAACTCTATTTTTCGACAAAGACCAAAGTCTTAAAAACTCTTTCTGCATTTTGTCCTTTTTGAGATTTTTTCCCTCAACTTTTAAATTCCAACATGAATTTTCCATTGAATACAAGCTCCATTCCTATAGTTTTTATGTTGGCATTGTATGCCTTGCAATTGTGCTTTGTACTTATGGATATATATTATTAATATGTTGTATGTTTTGCAAGCCCATCATTTCTAGTTGCAGTGGGCAGGATTCATTCAGACCGTGGTTCAATTCCCCTAAGATATATCTTGTAGCCAAAATTTAGACTCTTTTGTGTCTACCAAGGCGAGGATATTGTGTTTAGATTCATTATAGAGTATAGTAGGTTAAGGGATTTTGGCCCCTAGGTAATAATAATAGGTCTATTTTTATATGAGGATTTTTGAAAAGACGATATTTTGGCTTGTGTTGAAACTTGAGATTAGTTACAAAATTATAATATTTTCAAGGATGTGGTTTTCTTTTAGAGGATTTTTTTGAAGATTATATTTTTGCATGGTGAAATATTTGAGTTTCCATGAAGTGTTTACTGCACAATATAGACCATAGCCAATTAATTATAATTATTTGGTGAGGTGGAATTGTTTTAGAACCCTTGGAGATTGAGGATGCCACTTATCAGCTATAGACTGGTGAAACCTAGGCACTTTTAAAGGTGTATTCACACTTGGTGTTAAGGACTCTCGTATTAAGTCCTCTAACACCAAGCTAGTCATTTAGGACATAAACCTTCTTATCGTGAAGATTTGATGTTAAGTTGACATCCAATAAATATTAAACAATCACCCATTTAACATTGGCTGCCACCTAAGATGCCACCTAGATTTTCACTCAACGCTTACTTAACATTAGGTGTGAACGCACCTTAACGCACCTTAATACCTTGGCAAGAAAGCCGCGTTAACCTGATAGCTCAACAGGCCGTGCAAAGATCATATAACTTACATGGATTGTGTGCACTAGCTCTACACACACATCTAGCTCACGAGCAGACGTCATAGCCAGTAGCAAGGAGCATCTTGATGAGGTGTCACTTCCTCATTGGACACCCACACAACGGTTATATGACATAACCTGCTGAGCTCATGGATGTGAATACCATAACCTGTTGGGCTCATGAATGGAGCCTCATTTTCTTGACGCCTTGTAGAACAAGACAAAGGGGGTATCACCTGGAAGCAGATATATGGCTGGCTGCTCCAGTTATATGTGAAGGATATAACCAAGGATATCAAATATACATGTTATTTGGCAAATGCATGTAAGGTTTTTAATTTTTGTTTTTTGTTTATTGGGCAATGGGGGGACCATACCCTTTATCAAACGGATAGCCTAGGTGATACTAATCTCAGAGTAATGACCTCTTTGGACTTGCCATCACCATATCCTTCTTGATGAACAAATCAAGTAATTCTTTATTAGGTTTGTTAATTAGGTTTAGGGTTTATTCAAAGCCTCCCCCCAAAAAAGTGCCTAACTTTCTCCCTAATATTTTTCCTGTGTTCAAGTAGAACAGACATTTTGTAGCTTGGTGGGACATATTGATGGGATTGCAATTTAGTTTACATTCCGTGCCTTCACCACATGGAAAAATTATTTGAGATGGAAATTGTCTTTTTGAATTTTGGTGTTCTTAAATTGTTCCCTTTACTTCCCAATGGTTTCCCAAAGTTCTTAAAATGTTCCTCAACATGTTCCCAAAAGCAACAATAGGAAACAACATAGAGAACATTTAACCATCATTGGTCTCCACTCACATAGCCCCTATTTGGGCCTTTATGGAATGTAAGGTTGAACAAGATAGAAAACATTACAACATAAATTTTGTGTAAATGTCATTTTAATGGTCCCATAGGAGATGCTCCTGTATATAAAGGCTTAGGGCTCAAACTTAGGGTCCTAGAAGCTAAAAACATTGAATCCTACCTAAACCTAGAACCCTAGCCCTTACTTAATCTTATGACCAAAACCTTGTGAGAAACCCTTAAACCCATCAGGTCTAATTCGGGGCCAGCTTGGGTCTCAATGTGCTCCTTATTAGTGGCTTCAGGCCTGCAATGGCAGTGTTGACTTCTCGAGTCTCATAAGAGCCTGACCTAAATTTTCCTTTTAGTAGTAGTACCTAACAAAGCATGATTTTTCTGCATAGGAATCATGCTTACATCCCTAACTTTGACAAGAATATTGCAAAGATGTTTCAAATTTTCACCAAGAAAGTGTTAAGTTTAGAGCTTAATGAAACTAGAAGGAACCTAGAAATTCTTAACTCCAACACAACAACCAAAAAGCTCTTGGAAGAGAGATTTTCTAAACCCTACTACCTCAGTCACTAAGCCTAAGCACTCATTTAAAGCACTTTTCAAACCCTAACACCCTACTCCAAGTTCCTTAAATCTCACGGGAAGGTGAAATGATCCTTTGATATAATGCCTGGCATCAATACAATCATCCCTTGGTTCCATGTTTCCTTTTTAGCCAATTGGTAGGCACCAAAAATGAGCTTTCTTAAGTCTCAACGTAATGATGGCATGGTGTGTTCTTTTAGCTTTGGCAAATAGTCTACACATGTGGGATATCAAATTGATGCAAAAAATATCGAACCTAACACATCACATTAAGCACTCGGAGAAATGTCCTATTGTATTTAGAAGGCAGCTTACATTCATTGGTACCCCTCCTAGAAAAGAGGATTATTATGTCTACTCCTTAAAAGTGGTAGAGATCTTACCAAGGTACAAGGTAAGGTCCCTACCACTCTAAAAGAGTAGGCATAAGAAACATCTCATTGTTATGCCTTGTGATCTCCGTTAGTTTAGACTCATGACAATGTTTGCTTCATGCCTTACAATGGGTGAAGTGCATTGGGTGGGGTCCCAAAATGCAATGTCAGATTCAGCTACCATCCCATCCTAGGCCACTTCTTTTGAGAATGCCCTTAGGGCTTTACGCTAGGGTGCTGACAATCCAAAAAATGTAAAGCCAGACTTGGATACTGCCTTGCCGTTGGCCTTATTTTGGGAATGCCTCGACCCTAGGTCCTCACCCTAGTTGTTAGAATTAAACTAACAGATAAATATGTCTTCCCTCTTGTTACTTATCGATTAAGAACTTCCTTGTTGTTGTAGACCCAAAGGCTGCTATTTGTTGAATGCATCTTGTATGCGATGTTCAAATGATCTGAAAAATTCACTTTGGCAATGATAATAAAACTCAACAATAAATTTTTTATAAGTGTAGTCAAAAGTTCTTTGAAAGTGAAATCATTGATTTTAAGAGCATATAGTTCATGTGAGTGGACAGTTTAAAAATTTGCCTATGTGACAATTGTTTGTCATTTAACTGCAAACTTTCTTAATGACCAACTGCATTTTTCCTTTAAGCTTTTAGAAACCTTCTACTTCTTAATTTATGTATTTGATGTCCAATATTGCTCCATTACATTAGTTTGTCAGCTTGATAATTTAGAAATTGATAAGAATTTTTTAAAAAAAAATGTCAGAAGAATTGGCACCAAACTTCAAACCTTTCAAAGTCAGTTATTCTGTTATTACAATATTATGGATAAAGTTGCTGATCACATTATAGGGTTTGCTTCTGTTGGAGTGAAGGTTTCCTTATGATTTATGGAACTTTTCAAAGAAAAACTGAGAGATCGGGCCACAGAGTATTGAGTGAGCAAAATCTCCACAAAATACGAAACCAGCCCAATCTCTAGCAAATATTTGAAACCGTCACTTGGAAAGCTCAAACACATACCTCTCCACAATATTGATTAATGTGGGGACAGCAAGTGCCTCCAGCTGAAGCTGAACCCACAAACATTAAAATCAGCATTTTTCTTGAGTTAGGAAAATGGTTGCAAAAAATGGATTCATAACCAAGGCTTTTTTCTTCCCTCAATATTGTGAAATCGAAATTTTTTCCAACTTTCCCATACTTTAGAATAATTAGTCAAATTTATACTAGAAAAAACAAAGTTTAACAAAAAAAAATGGATTAAAATTATAAAAATTATTGAAAAAAAAGACTGTTCATAAGATCTCTAAATGCCTCAGGACTTGCATCAAACTGTAAGCAAGCATTTTGTCCTGCATTACAAATATGGTTCGAAAATTGCCTTAAAACATGACAGCTCTTTCATCTTAGGTCTTCTTTGTTATTGTTATTGTTATTTCTTAGTTATGAGTCCTCTTTGCATATGGTCTTTATCTGATTTTTGTTGATTGTTTGCTTTTGTTTTTTCTTTGGGTTGTGTCTACTTGTGTTCTCTTTTGCCTTGTATTTTTGACGGATGGGTTCTCATCCTTGATTTTTATTTACACAATTTTCTTCTTAAAGATAATTTCAACGATTCTCTGGTGTTACAAATACAACTGAAAAACTGAATACCTCACAGATCGGCATCCATATCTTGTACTCACCAAACTGACATCTATGTAAAGAAGGTGGTCAGTAGAGTATTTAGAAGCCAGCCATTTCTAATCAGTGTTTTTTTCCTGACAAATTTTATCTTTTTCCGACAAAAATGGAATTTATTTTTTCTGCTGTGAATTTGACTTGTTTTGCTAAATTTTTGGAAAAACTCACAAAATTTTCAATATAAAAGAATTGAAAAAAATAATCCCCTGTTTCTAATAGGGTCCACTTTGATCAACAAATGCCTTTTGTAAAAAGCTTGAAATGAAATGTAACTATACATAGTGTGTATGAGCCTTTGATTATCTGTAGACACCCAAACTCTCCATCTGTCCACGAATCAAATAAGACTTCTCCGAACAACTTAGCATTCAACTAGCTCAGGCATCAGCACTGGTGTTCTCTGGGGTATTTGATTGTGCTAATAACAATGAAAGAACCACCAGTTTTGGTTATTTCAAAAACACAAAAGACCATGTGAACCTGTGGTTTTTTTTGGTTGAAAGAACATCAGTGCAAAGTGAGTGAAAAGGGTTTTTTTTGTGTTGCAGAAGTCACCATATTTTGATGGAAAAAAGTTTGGAGTTGTCATACTTAGGCACTTCGGGCGACTTTAGATAAGGCTCCAAAAACAATCCTATTGGATGAGAGCCATAAATTGGACCCAATAGTGTTTAGATGAGGGTCCAAGACCAAGAAGACATTGCTTGTGCTTAATGAATGAATGAATAAAATTAGGGGAATGAACCCGTGAATGAGGAATTGAGTGCATAACAATGTTAAGTTATCATGACCACTCTTTGTTAGAAAGGAATACACAACACACTTCTGCTTTAATTGGGGGGACTTCTCATCTGCCAAACCTACACCTTTGAACCCAATTATTCAAGGAAGGTTTGTCAGGAGCACTGGAACAATGGGATGATCACTATGGTTTTTGCTTTCAATGGAAACTCCTGAGTCATCATAGAAAAGTTAATTTTTCTATTTGAAAAACATTTTCCCTCTTTGGAATAGGAACATGCTCAAAGTACCATTCTGAAATTTTATAATTGGTATATCATAATGTGTTACATAGGGCCAATTCCACCGAGGAACACAATGATGTTAGGCAGAGCACCACCAATCCTACTTAGGAAAACATAAAGACATGATCAATTTTTTTGGTGTGAATGGAGAGCATCTTACCCAATGTATTTTTTCCTTCACTGTTTGGGGGGTGTTTAAAAGGGGGAATGCCCCTGGAGTGGGTGGAATGGGTGTTTCAAAAACTTTTTCATTTTTTTAATGCCCCTGCTCCTCAATTTCTTCATTTTTTCCAGTGATAACTGCTGGGTACCACAGAAAATAATAATCAAAGGAGGCATTTACACTTGGTAAAGCTCTTGGCTATAGGCTTTACTGGAATGGGGCCTATGCTCAGCTTTGCCTCACTCAATTATAGTAAGTCGGTGGCCTCTGGTTTTACCGTACACAAAACAAGGGGTGTGTCACACTGTGGCCTTGCCATTTACATTTAAAAGTATCTCAGGGCAAAAGAAGAATTATGGAAACTCAAATATTTCACCATGCAAAAATATAATCTTCAAAAAATCCTCTAAAAGAAACCAAAATCTTTCAACATATTATAACTCTATAACTATTCTCAAGTTTCAACACAAGCCAATATATCATTGTTCAAGAATCCTCATATAAAAAGAGACCTATTATTATTACCTAGGGGCCAAAATCCCTCAAGCTACTATACTCTATAATGAATCTAAACACAATATCCTTACCTTGGTAGGCAAGGCCAACAAAAGTACAAGAATAAGACCCCACAATCTTTTACATGACTAGATACTTGCCACCATGAGAACATCTTGTGTGTAAAACATGTCAAAACAAATAATTCAACAATGTGCTATAGCTATAAGCCCAGTTGCACTTCCGTTGAATGTCACAAGTTCAAATCTTCTAGACATACATATGAGTCACATTTATGGTATCAACTGGCCCATTTGTAGCTACACAACTTTACTCAATCCAAGGTGAAAATTTGGGGACCCGATTAAAGAGCTTCAACCAGAATGAAACCAAAAATTGACAACTTCAATACCCAATGGATAGCCAACCCATCTACATAGTTCATAATACTAGGAACTAAGTTAAAACTAGGGTTCCAAGACCTCACCATCATGCAATCTTGTAAAATCTCCATAATTGCATGGACCTTATTTCCAAGCTCTAGCTCGACCAAAACAAGAGTTGAGTTGGTATTCTAGGTGTTTTGAGACTTGCCCCTGTTGGTGAAAGTTTGTGATCATTTCTTCATAATTTTAACATTTAATTTCTTTTAATACCACATTTTGCTAACTTTTAGACTCCATGATGTCTATAACAGTGGTGACAAAATCCTAATCTTTAAAGATTCATGCCATTAATACTTTTGGCCACAAATTATGATTTATATTGTATTTTCCTCTTGATGGGAATGGTACCCACCTTTTTTGTCGTGCAAAAAAACTGTGACAAATTCAAAATTCAAACAAATGTTTAAGATACTAGATTTTTGTAAACAGTTCAAATAGGTAGCCAAAAATATGTAAGGGTGTTTAAATATTTTCCTTTCATATTTTTTAATCGCCAGATTTGGGTAAAATTGGCTTATGGATTATTCTTACATTGGATACATCACAAAATTGAAAACAGAAAAACAATGAACGTTATGTATGAACTAACTTGTTGAATCACCTTTGAAAGCATAAGTGCTAGGGATAATAAACATTTTCAAGGACACTTAATTTGTACAAAATCTAATTGCTAAATAACACACAATCAACTTGGGGGTTTTAGAGACAAAAGACATACTGCCAGTAACTTGTGAATAGAGTTTTTAAGAAAAAATTTCACAAATTTTGTTGGGGGATAAAAACCACTGTGCAACACTGATCTTCCACACTTTATTATTGTTGAGCCTTGCTTCCAGTCCCCTTCCTTCTCTTCATCCACCATTGGCCAAACCACATCCACTCAATATATCGTCCAAGTTTGGCATCCCTACTTGCCCAAGTTGGTCATCCTCATTCCATGCTTTCACCTTCATTCCATCCTTTCCCATAGTTTGTGAACATGCTGCCACCCATTTTTCATCATTGCTTTCCCCAAACCCTGTCCAATAAACCATGTTGTCCCCCTTAGCATCCTTGCTTTACCTTGCCTGCATTGTTGGTCACTTCATCATCTTGGTGCCATATTTAAATCCTCCTACATTCTTTCCATTTGATGGAAGGGCATTGGGAACACAATTGATGACTTGACCAACAACTTTGCAAACAACAATAAACTCTTTTGGGAATCCGATTTGGAACCTTTGGATCATTCAGAAGGTTCATAAACCAATACTAAATTTATTATGCTCCTAGATGAAATTCAAACTGGAAGACACAACTTCAGACTATCACAGAATTTTGGGAACAATGAAGAGAAGTACCTGCAATTCACTCTTGAGCTTGGCCTGTGAAGGACTATCAATATCAGCTTACTGACAAGCAGCATAGATGGGTGCTAGTGTTGTGTCACATATCTTCATTCTGGAGGATTCCTCACAGGTCTTCAACCATGTTAGCAACAATCTGCAAACTGAGCACCAGAGCAACACTGTAATGAAAAGGCAATTGGAGTGCATCATCTTCTAAGTACGTATAATGCGAACTCTGTGTACTGAAGCTTCTCTGAGATTGCCACAGGGAAGATAGAGATAGCTTGCAGAGAAATTTGCACTGTTCTCAGTTGGATCATAAATGGGGACTTTAACTAGCTCAGATAGCATACTAAAGTGAACAAAACAAAATAGAGATTGTAATTCTGCAGGTGATGTCTCTGTAATGTGGCCACACCTGGATGGCAAGGTGGATGGAGCATCTCCAAAGAAATTGCAGATGGAACACAAGATCCAAGATCAGGTTGATGGACAGTCATGGTTATGTTCCTGCCTTCACCACCATTACTGGAACCTCCTTGTGTTCAGAACCTTCCATCCAATGACTTCCTTGGATGATTGGTGTTACTTTGCCACCATCCACAATAAATAAGCAATTATCTCAGATCAAAGGGATGGAGGTTGAGAACAACAATGTACTATGAACTAGGCCTTCTCGACAATGGGAAAACATGGAAACCTGCATAGACAAGGCTGTGTCCTCAAGGCCATTGGAATGATAGTGGATAGGATCCAACAACTCCTTGACAGCTCCAATGGGCAAACGAGGAGAGCTAGATGATGCATTGGCCTGACACCAGCTTGAAGAAGACTATGCAAAATCACATGGATTTTGCCATCTTACAGGTAACCAAGATGGCATCATTCAATAGTGCAACAGGAGCTCAACATGACTGACACCACCAAACCAGCATATTAAAGAGTGTGAGGAAGCATCTGCAAAAATACAGCACACAGATGATCATAGAACCTGAATGAAGGAATGGTAGAATTATGAGTATTTTATAGACAAGATGGCACTGGGATACAACCTGATTGTATGCACAATTGAGTTTCCTCCCTTATTCTTCCACAGCTCAAGCAGGCAATATGGATCATCATCTTCTTCCTGGCAGCTGGTACAATGCTCTTGTACAGCAAAGTCATCCAATACTTTGGCCACACAATGCTGTCAGCTAGAAATATCATACTGTCACAAAGAAAGGTAGGCAGGAAGGCACTATCAAAAGCATCATTGCTGGATAGCACAAAGAGACCTTTCTCATGGAAATGATATAGGAGACAATGAAGGAGATAAAAAAAAAAGCTGCTGGAATTGCTCCTGGTTCTCATGGACATGTGTGCTGGTGTATCTGCAAGGCCACCCGCTGTTGGGTAACATCGAAACTATCACGTATACAGCCCAATCCATTATCCACATAGCCACAAAACAGCCAGACTGAACAATACAAAAGAATTATTTATAAGTACGGAGAATTCCTCGGTACCTAATACTATTTGAGTCAACCTGAAGAGAATTCAGATGACCTGATCATAAGATTGTAGGTTCTTTCTGACAAATTAGCAGCCATAAATCAGCAAGCATGAAGGGAGGAAACCTATCTCTAAAGAGAAGAGAAAACGCAGATACACGCGTTAATTCACTCCGATCAAGAATGTTCACATAATCATATCCAGTTCACATGACGGGAGACCTACAAGAAGGTCAAAAATCTGCACATGAAGACGCAAATAATCTGCGACTTTGATTATCCTTTCTATCTGGAACCTGACTGCCAAATTTTCTACCAATTCCTGCTACATAATAGAATTTCCTATCTTCACAAGCGTTGAATATATCCGAGGATTCAACAGAAGTCACATCAAAGCACCAATTGAGCAGAACCTCGACGGCACTCGTTCAGCATGTCGACATAGAACTGGCACTTGCCAATATCACTACCGTTGGCATTCAAACAGTCCTGGAAAGCCTTAGACTGGTTTACGCACGAATCCATAGCCACAGTGGAGGTGAGCGGCGCGGCACCTGCTCCTCCTCCCTCCTGTTGCATTTGTTCGTGGTGAACGGTGCGAGGTCCCATAATGGAGTCCACGGCTCTATGCGCTACGGCACTTCCTGTTCCGAACGCCATTCCTTGCGCGATAGTACTAGCCAAACCTCCTAGCATCGAACCTCCACTGCTGTTCTGCTGCACAGGCGCTGGAGGCGACGCATGATGCACCGGTGCTGGCGGAGGCGCCCGTCGCATCACCGGCCGAGATGCTGTTCGCCCTCCTGCGCTCCTTTGACGAGGCATCCTCTCACACGGAATTCAATTATCGAGCACGAGGGAAAAAAACAAAACCACGACCAAGAGCGCACACACAAACGCGAGAGTAACAGACTTCAGACAAAACCCGCGAAGGAGAAGACGACAAATCCCGTTCGGGAAATGCTCTGAGAGAAGACGACGATGAAACCCTAAGAGCAAACCCTCAATCGCACGGTTCGGATCTATTCTCGGTTAAGGGCGCCGAAATGCTGGGAGACAAGACGACGATGAAACCCTAAGAAAAAGTCTAAATCGTACGGTACCGATCTGCTCTTAGTTAAGGGCCGCGAGATGTTGGGAGAGAAGGGCCGACATTCAACCCAAATCAAGCATTCCTATTGGTGCAAAAGTTGAAATCGGCCCCAAGGGCTTTACACTATGAGTCAAGGCTGAAATAGAAAAAACATTTTCAATCTGCCCCAAGCTACCAATAAATGCCGAACTTTATGGCCTTTTATTGGCCCCAAGCCTGAAAAAAAGTGATACCATCGAATTTGGGAACCCAATTTGCGACCCCTTGAGACCAATGTTTCAGCATTTATTAATATCCTGACATCAATGTTCTAGCATTCATTAGTCACTTGGGGACCAAACAACAAGCCAAAAATGCTTCAAAGTTGGCCCCAAGTTTCTCCAGCCCTGACTCCTAGTGTAAAGCGGGCTGAAGAGGCCTTAAACATGTGCAGAATCGGCCCTCAAAATCCTTTATGGCTTGGTAGGACTAGGTCAGCTTCTTTAAGGGTTGAAGTTCTTTAGGTGCTAATTAAGACTGTTCCATGGTTAAATAGGTTAGTTAGGACACAATTAAGGGTGTTTTAAGACAACCAGGGCTTTCATAACCTCCTTGATTATGGTAAAGCTGATTTGATGTAATTATGGTGGTAAGGAGTTTATTAGGGGTTAGGACATAATCAAGGATGTGTTAAAACTGATTAAAGAATGATTAATTGTGCATTGAAGTTCAATCCAAACACCTAAATATTAAAGTTGTTTTTGACACAATTGGGATTCTATCAAGATTGACTAAGTTAGTGAGGGGTTGTATGGAAATTATTACCCAGGGTTCAGAAGGGAGTTATTAAGTTGGATTGGGGGGGGGGTGTTTATGACATAATTTAGGTCATATTAGAACCATCATATTTGTTACCATCACCAATTTCTCACCTAAATCAAAAGAAACAATTTATTTACAACATATTCATATTTTCCAAAATATGTGCTGATGAGAAAATAATTAGTCACAACAAAAGCTTCATTAGATTTTGAAATCACTACATGAACTCCACCAAACTTATAAGAGGAAATTAAAATTTGATAAATTTGGTTTGTGACAAAATATTTGAAATAAGTATTGAACTCAAAATTGATTGGAACCCACTAGTGCAAATGGTAATGAAATTTGCTTTTTAATGATTATGCTTATGCTTTAATATTCCATTTCATTGACATCCAAAAAAAATCTATATGACATCATAATTTGGAATTAAATAATTTCTTTAGACAAATATATAATCCAATTAACAACCTCATATTTTTACATGATTTTAGATGTAGCATGAAATGCCCTTATTGTGCATGATAGGTGACCTAATGATATGATTTTGCATCCCCTATGATAAATTTGTAAATATATTTTCCCATGACTTCATATTGTGAGTTTTTACAAATCATGATTATTGTCAAAAAAGTATAATTTAAAAAGACATTGTTACCATGATTACAAAATTTGTTCTAATTAGAAGTAACGAATAAAATGGTACAGGCATTATTGATTTTCTTACAACTAGTGATTACATGGACTTGTGTACATGATCGCCAGAAGATTTGCTTAAGTTGTAATTGTGGTCAATACTATACTATACATTTTATATGTCTTTTCTATGCCTTTTCTACAAATGACCTTCCATGACACTAATTTTTTGAGTAGGAAAAATGATAAGATAGCCATCACCACAAGAAATAAAATTCAATCTTCACTTCGGAGCTATATTTTTCAGCTAACTTGTAGCTTATACTTAGCATCATATTTATGAATTATTTTATAATAAGTTTATTCTATAAGTAAAATCTGAAATGAAATATTTTTTACTTGTGGATTTCCTACTTCTTATTTGTATGCAAAGTGTTATTAAAATTCATTAATGAATTGCAAAATTGACCAAGATTGTTTTGTTGAACTACATTATTGTATAATTCACACTTTTGTACATTATTGTAACAATAAATTATCAACATCATTTCAAAAATGGAATTAATTTTATTTTGTGTAAGGCTTGCTTGGCAACTTTTGTAAGTAGAATTAGGAATTGTTGAATGTTTATTGCAAAATGGTGTTATTGGTTGAGTATTGACATGCCTTTGATTTTGTCAAGTAGCTTGACTCGAAATTTTTCAAATCATAATAAAGTAAAATCTTGTGAAATGGAAAATGAACTACCTAGTTAATTTGCAATATGGTTCAAATGTTAAGATTTTTGAAACATCAAAATGGCATAATGTTTTGGCGATTGTCTAATTAATTTGTTGACAAGGTGGATAAAAAAAATGAGATAATATGTTTCGAACCTCAATCAAAAATCAAGATTCATAAAAAAATTGACGTCGATAATGTTGAACATTATTGGAAGAATTATTCCCTTGCATACTTATTTTTATAAGACTCCATTGAAAATGATGAAATGTTTAAAATTCCCAAAAATTAACTCTTAAATCCAAAACAATTAGTGTTTACAAAATCTTGGTCACCATAGTCGTCAAAAACTCATTTGCTTCTAATTCTTGTCAAGAGGTGTCAAATGCAATGTCATGTTCCCAATTTGGACATGAGTTGATTATCCAAATTGTGATTAAATAGAAGATTCTTTTTCAATATTCTTGTGTCTTCAACACAAAAAATGACTAAAATAAATTATTTTGAGCTAGCAAGCTTGTATTAATATATTCATTTCTTCAAATTTTTTTGTATGAGTGAAGTGAAAATTAAAATAGTTGTAATGCATTCAAAGAAAATTTGTAGTGTATGTGGAGGGCACTTTATATCTATGAATTTCCCTCCTAGAGATTGGGAGGGATATAATGCCTACTCCCCAAGGGTGTGAGAGATACAATGCCTACTCCTCAAGGGTGGGAGGGAAATCATGCCTACTTATAGGTGTAAGAACAGTCCCACTATTGAAGAGTAGGCATAAGAACCCTCTCAAAATTGAAAGAATCCAAGTTGTGCTATCCTAGACACATACCCGGCATTATGGGTGTACCCTATTGATTTGAAGGCACTGATGATATATGAATCTAAACCCATAGTCAGGTGGAAAATGGTGAAAGAAGACCGGGGATTTAAATGGGTATGAGACCCGTTTAATTCACCAAACCATCACTTAGGACGATGGGGGGCCAGCCGTTACAAAACTCCTAACCAAAGGTACAAAGCCAAGAAGTAATGTAAATTGGTAAAAAAACCAAGACACTTACATGAAAAAGTATCTTAATGCAAAAGAAGAATTATGAAAACTCAAATATTTCACCATGCAAAAACATAATCTTCAAAAAAATCCTCTAAAAGAAACCAAAATCCTTCAAGATGCATATTATAACTCTATAACTAATCTCAAGTTTCAACACAAGCCAAAATATTATTATCTTTCAAAAATCCTCATATAAAAATAGACCTATTATTATTACTTAGGGGCCAAAATCCCTGAAGCTAATATGCTCTATAATGAATCTAAACACAATATCCTTAAGGGCCTTGGTAGACAAGGCCAACAAATAGAGAGAGAGAGAGAGATTCATTCATTCATTCATTCATTTGCCTCCTCCTTTTCATTCAATTACTTGGTTCATTCATCAGAGTTCCGTGAACCCAAATAATAATAAAGAAAATATATGGTAATTAATAGCAACTGTGTACCTTGGCTACTTTTCTGGTCAGTTTTTTGGTACCATGGGAGGCTCTGTGATTGGTGGAAATTCAGTCCGGCCTATCAGCCGTAAGATCCACGATCCCCCACGAGGCGGCCACACGCTCAATTAATGCTCCACCGTTACCCTACGGGCCCCCTACGTTACTTACTGACTGAGTTAATTTGTTTTTGAAAATTTAATTATAAAAAAAAAACACTTAGTTTATTGACTTGTGTTTGATGGGTAATTGATTTGTTTGGGAAATAACCTAATTAATATTATTAATTAGGAATGATTAAAAAATTGGGGGGATCATTATTATTATAGCTTGTGTTAGCGTGTTTCCAATTAGCCTGGGTTTATTGGGTTTATTATTTATTTATTGGTGGGTTCTCTCGTTTTTGTTGTTTTTAAAAAAGGTTTTGTCATTTAATTACTTGTGAAAGGAATATTTGGATTTTGTAACACCTGGAGCGAAATCAAATCTTTGATTTAGTAGCATTCATAAGAAGCGTGTGTATTATTACTTGAGATTTTGTTTTAGTGAGGATTGTAGTTGTTTATTTGATTTTGTGTTTGTGCCCAGACTACATAGGGTCACCGGCTTTTTTTTTTGGCAATTTTGTGATGTAGCCACATTGGCGGTTATCCTTAAGAGGAATTAGCTAAATTTGGCTACAGGCCAAAGAGTAAAGTAGAAAAAGATTTAAGAATACTGATAAATTTTGGCGAACTTGGTGGAACCTGCGATTTAAATATGGCGATTTCTGAAAATTTTCAACAAAAATCCTTTGTATGTGCGGCACCGGATTAGTTTTTGGGTTGCCAAAATTCGCCCCCAAAAAATAACCCTGCGAACCCAACTACATGGGTTTCGCTTGGTGGCACATTTTGAGGTACCTATGTTCACTAAGTGTGAGCGTGACTTCATTTCTGGGAACGTCAGGGAGCATCTCTCGAGTTTAATGGTTGTTGCTGGTTTGAACCAGTGTTGAGCGGTGCTTACACTGAGGGACAGATACCTGACGGTTATCAACCTGGGTGTAGAATCACTTACCTGCCAGTTCTCAGAATTTTCAAATACTCAACTATAACCCTATTTATTTTAAAAAGGCAAGGAATGGGCCAAAGAACCGTGGGTTCTATCAAGAAACCACGGTAGATTCTTTAAGGCTTTTGAAACAACAGGAACCGGTGGTTCTTTTCTGAAATTTTTGAATGAACCAGAACTGATGGTTCTTTGATTCTGAAATATTTAAAGAACTGGAACCAGAGTTTCTTTGAAAAATTCAAAGAACCGCCCAACACTGGTTTGAACTTGCCACAAGGGGCAGAGGGCCATAACAAGCTGGGTGAGTTGCTTTGACATTAAGTTATTTTTTTGGCAAGCAGTTGATGGGGTTGCTTGTCATTCCCTCGTCCAAAGTTTTCCAATTTTTTCACTTATTCTTGACTACCCCAGTGCTGTGGAGTCTACTCACGAGATTGGTGCTTTTGTTGGGCCTTGCCCCCCACAGGTACCTTGGTAGAAGGTTGTAGAAATAATTCTTTTCTACACTGGAAAATGCCAAAAGACCTAATATCTGTGGAAAAACTAAATTAGTTCAGTCACGTTTATTGGTTTTTTTTTTTTTCCCCTGTTGGTGGATTCAAGTTGTAGCCTACAGTCAGTTTCCACATTTGCAAAATGAATAAATATTTTTTTGAAAAAAAGAAAATTTTTAATTTTTTTTGAAATTATATATATTTTCCATCAACTACTATGATATTGTGATATGAATAGTGTAGCCGGTGATAATTATGGTGATTTTCAACATGTCAACTTCATATTTTCACAAAATTTCATTGACAATTTTTAGGATTATTTAATGATGAAACTGACCTTAGGGTAAGGTGATCCTTTGGACGGGCTTAGTATCTTCCAGTTTTGGTCTGGTACCGACTTTTGTACATACCAGTGGACTGGTGGTATTGTTGGGTCCAAGAGAGATTTTTGGCTGGTGAAGGAGTATACTGGTATTTTGAGTAGTACATATTGTTGCTTCTATTAAACAGTTGGATGTGAACCTAAAGTTGTTTTTTTTGGTCGGGAAGGAGCCACTTTGATTGGCCCATCACCCAAAACCCAAAAAAAAGAAAAGAAAACTGAGCCCTCTTGAATGCATGTTCAGCCTTCTCAATGGGTGCATGAACTTTTTTATTTAAAAACTGTTTATTGCCATTTTTGACCTGGGCTAATACCCCATGAGCAAGGGTACCTACTAGGACCAACCCTAAACCCTAAACTGTTGAAAACTCTAAACCCTAAACCCAACAACTCTAAACCCTAAACTGATACAACCTCCAACCCTAAACCCTAAACTGATACAAGGCTTGTATTGCCTCAGGTTCCTAGTTCCTACCAGCATAAGGTACAGGTATAATGCTGGTATTGCCTCAGGTCATACACGACTGGTAAGGTACCTACAACCACTTGTTGATACAAGGCATAGGACCTATATACCAGACCAACACTGGTATCTTCTTTCACTTTGTTTGCGCAAGGGTTGGGTTCAGTGCCTACCCAGTGCTAAAGGAAGACATCAAGAGTTGCCAAGTTTGTGGATCCAAGTACTTGCTTAGGCTCACTTTAGCTGGGTTCCAGGGTCCAAATTTGTAGGAACCAATTTGGACTCATTTGTAGCATATTGAATCCTTGAGTTGAAGCCTACCTTGAAGCCTTGCTTGCATATTGGTTCTTCAAACCATGAGCTCTCTCTAGAACGGCTTTCTTTTTTTCTGTGTTTGAACCAATTGATTTTCTCTCCTTAATGATGCCATGTAGATTTAGCCTCAATAATATGCCACTTTTTGGTCTTGGAGCCTCATCTAAAGGCCATGAGTCCAGTTTGTGGCTCTCATCCAATAAGATTTCTCTATTTCATTGGACCCTGGACCTTGGATCCTTGTTTAAAGTGGCCCTTAGCAACCTTTCTAATCTCAAATTTTGCCAAAAGAAAGGGGCAGAGAACTGAAGCTGGCTTGTCAGTGATTTTCCTTTGAAAAGTTATGAAGTTTGTTTTTTTTGTCAGGTCAGCTTTTTGTTGGGAACCTCTTGATCAACTTGGCCAAGAAGACTGACAGCCCCAAGAATGACAACCCTGACTCTGCGGAAGATGAATGAGAGATCACCCCCATCACATGGGAGGGGTGAGGGGGCTTTCCGAGAGAAAACTAGATGCAATCAACAGCCCGAATGCACACAAAGAAAACACATTAATACCAGTTTTTCAGGGAGGGGGTGGAGAAAAATACATATTTCCCGTACAAAGAGGAGAAATCATCCTCTTGAGAGAAACATCAAAGAGGAAAAGAAAACTCCCAACGATGGTTTTTTTGATGGCAAATTTTTTCCCTTTCATGAATTTTCAAATAAAAAAAGAGAATATTTTCTAATAAATATTCTAGTTTTTGAAAAAATTAGCTCTAGGGGAATTTTTAATGTAAAAAAGCGTCTGAAAAGTCACAATTTCCTACAATATGAAAGGTGCGTAAGATGATTTACTTTCATATTTTGAATATTACCAAATTTGGCTAAATATACTTATTATGGATGGTCACCACTTCAGCAACATCAGAAAATTGGGTGGAAAAAAAAATACACCACTCCCAAGTACATGCAAGACAACAATCATGTAGGTAGCAGAATGTGTACTTTGCAACAACATTACATTTTGGTCAGTGGGAAGTATCTTGAGCTTGGTGATACAAACAGCTGGTATCCAATTGGATGTCAGTCTATAAGTCACTCCGCACACTCCTTTACAACTCACATCTCTGAGTCTCATTTGAAGTGAACCAAAAAATTAACATGGAATCATCCATCCCCCCAAGAGCTTCCTCTTGTCTTGTGTGGGGGGCTGTAAGTCATGATTCCAGGACCATGGACATGAGGATTGACTTAAGAAGGTCCACTTTAGATGAGGGTCCCCAGTCCAAATTCTTCTTAGGGACCTATTTGGACTCATTTGAAGCAAATTGAATCCTTGAGTTGGATGCTGCCTTCGAAACCCTAGCTTACATCTTGGTTCTTCAAATCATGAGCTCTCCTTTACAGCTCTTTTTTTTATTTTCCCTGTTTCGAACCAATTGATTTTCCCTCCTTAACGGTGCCATGTAGGTTTAACCTCAATTTGCCACTATTTGGTCTTGGACTCTCATCTAAAGGCTGTGAGTCCAACTTATGGCTCTCCTCCAATAGGATTGCTCTATTTCATTGAACCCTAGACCTTGGACGGTCATCTCAAAGTGGCCCTAGTAAGTATCATGCCTGTGTGAGCCCTCTCCAAGGTTTTCACTTTTAACCCTCTCCAAGGAATTTTGTTTTTCCTAAGCTTGAAATTTGCACATGGACAACAATGACAACACTTCCCATATTGTCAAGTTTATGGCTGGGGAATCCTTTGAATTCATTTCATTGAAAGGCTCATAGTCTACAATCAAGCACCTAAGTTGGTTGGGGAATTCCCCCGATAAGGGGCCTGTGATGAGCCTTGTTGAGCCCAGCCTTTGGAGAATGTCCCCTACCCATATAGGCTTTACCCATCATAAGGCACGAGGGCAACATTATTATGAATCTAATCATACATAGATCATGAGGTGTACAAGGGGGAGGGATCTTACAGCTACTTATGCCTATCTTAAGATCCCTCCCACTTTCACTCTTAAGGAGTAGGTATAAGATCCCTCCTCTTTTCTAGAAGGGATATATTCATTAATCTAAGGTTCCATTCATATAACATGCCTTTGTAAATACATTAGGAATTCTCTCCTAGTGCTTTATGAAGAAAATTATTCAACCTTTCTTCAAAATCCACACACATAGGACATCTTGGCAGCACATTCTAGGCTGGGAGAAAACTGTTGCCAACCAAAAAAGCTGTATAACTTAGGATGGAGTGCCTAAAACATTTTGACCCTTTCCACAACTTTGTCACAATACATTACTAATGTTGAGAGTGGGGATACTTACACTAACATTAGGGATCCAAGGGTTTGTGCCTTAATGCTGAACTTCTTTCTCATAAAAAAAACACAGGTGATAGCACAAAATTGTGGAGCTTGGAAATTAGTGGCAATGGCCCTTAATAAGGCTCAAGGTTTTGGGTACCCATTTAAAAAAGATGGAAAACACATACTCAAATCACCCCAAAACAAGACACCAACAAAATCAACCCCTCAAAAAAAAAAATCAATTAATAAAAATTATTTATTTAGGATTTATATATGGTCTGAAAAATAACTCCTCTTCACTGACCTGGAGTGCAAAAAAAAGAAAGAGAGGGGAAAAAGAAAAAAGGCAGCTCATATCCCCTATACTCTGGAAGACTGGAAATTTTAGAGAAATTACAACCAGCTTAGACATAGCTGGTCTGCAAAAATTGAGAATAATAGTACAGGGGATTTCTTTATTTCTGCTAAAAGATTCTTTATTTCCTTCACAAATTTTATGTTCTTATTCATCACGGGGTTTACATTTCATTGTATATTTTAATAAATAGTATGATGAATATGATGACATTATTTTTTGTAGGTTCATATGTGCTCCCCATAGTAAGAACAATGATGCATGATAAGGTATAACATTATATCTTCATATCTCAATCTATAGTATTGTTATTAAATCATTTATGCATTGAAAAAAGATTTATTTTCAACATTTGTAAGGAAATTTGAAAATTTATATTCATTACAAAGAATCCTATCTATACCAACCCATGTGTTTGTGATTTCAAGTTTTCAAATCAATCATTTTTACAATTGTCAATACAATTGTCCTATGTGGCACTAGGTTAAAAATTGTTTATATTCACATATTCAATTTAAAATGATTTAAAATTATAAATGTGATTATAACTTACAACTATTATTAGTTTGAATGAAAATGAAGATGAAAAATGCAATCATACCATCCATGACTAATGACTTCTAGAAATAAATAAAATTTTAATTATTTTTGTAACTAACAATGTAATTCATAAATAACTAAACAACATGTGACATGCAACTTGAATTATGACTATATATAGTTACAAATATACATGTGCATTATTTAAATATTTTATTAGTATTATCTTTTAGAATTTTTTTTAAAAATAATTTTTTTACAAAATATAATTAGTGTTGATTGAAGCTGCCAAGGTAAACAAAGAAACTCAATGAAAAACCACACCCAATAAAACGCAAAAAAAAATTTACATTTATATTTACCCGAGCTCCTAGAATTACCTATACATATTCCAGTATTCATAATTACCATATGCGGGCTGAGAGAATTACCTAATACGTACAACAGTAATAACCGTATTTACCATACGTTAGTTACTTACCCCTTGCAAGAGAAACCCAGGCTGTCCAGCCAGCCAGAGGGAGATGAGTTGGCATGCAGCCCGAAAGTTCGGGCAGCCCAGGAAGAAGGAGAGAAATTCAATACGGGAAAGACGTGGGCAGGCGGAATGAAGTAATAACAGAATTAATGGAGTTAATCATTGATGGTGACTGTTAACTGAGAACGGTGATTGGGAACAAGGGAACCCAACGGGACGGGAAAACCGTGTCCTGCACGGTGCGCACGAAGCCCGTGCCCGCCACCCGCCACCGAGCTCCCTCACTGCCTCCCTCCTCTTCTGTCTGTCTTTCGCACTCTCACCGCTTCCGATAGAAAAGCCGCAAAGCCGCAAAGCGGCGGGAAAGCCAGCATTGTCGTTTGTCTTCGCTCCTGCGTTGCTATCGAGTTCCTCTTTGTATTGCAGCATCTCCTCTTCATCTTCGTTAGCTGCAACTCTGCTCCTGTCTGTTGTGAATCCTGATGCTTTTGCATTGTGCAAGTACCCATTGTTCTGAAAAGAAAGAAGCTTTTCTTCAATTGTTCGAGAATAGCGCTCTTTTTTTTTCCCGTCGTGTTTTCTCTCCTTCGACTGTAGATTGTTCTCTCTCTCTCTCTCTCTCTCTCTCTCTTCACTGCATGGTCTGGTTTTTTGTCACTTAGCTAGAAAAGTGTTTGTGTGTGTGTTTCGTAGCCGCCGGCTTTGTCTTACTTGTTGTAATTTGCAAGCAGGGTTTGCAGTTTGTCTTTTTACCGAATCTGAGAGCAAGTGTGAGTAGTTGGTCTTTGTTTATTGTTTCTGGTGGCAAAAGCTGGAGTTTTGTCGTGTTGCGTCAACTTGGTTGGATGGGCTTGGCGGGAAGACTGTGAAGAGAAGAAGAAGAAGAATTGTGAGCTGCTGCTCTGTGTTACTGTAATACATTCCCGGAATGTTGTAGGTTGGAGTCTTTTTTCTTCACAGCGTGGCCCTTGCAAGAACGTCATACAAGCAATGTAGGCTGTTCTGCGAGGAGATTTGCATAATCCTTGGGACTTGTTGGAGTGTCTGTGGATTTTTTCATGAAAGCCGGTGATACTGCTCCAGCCGCCTGTCTGAGTTTAGCATTGTTGTTTTGGATCTAGAGATCCTCACACTGAGCTCCAAGCAAGCTTCACTGGTTGCTCGTGATTCGGCAGAAATGGCGGAAGCTTCAGGAGCGGTTTCCAGAAGCTGGCCGTACTTTGATCCTGAGTACGAAACAAGCGGACCTCGTTACAATCCTCCGAGGTAAGGCTGTTCTCCAACCTCTGGCGTTGCTCGGCGCGTTATCTCCGACAAGGTGCCCCGGCGGCGCACTTGTCTTTTTCGTTTCACTTACTTTTGTTATTTCTCATACTGTGCCAGGTTTCTTCTTGTTGCAGGGTTGTTATAGACAACGATGCGTACGAAGATGTCACAGTTGTGAAGGTAGGCTTGCTCTTCTCCCACTAGCAGCTGCGATAACAGAACTGTCTCAGATCTTCATGTATCTGTGTAGCAGCAACTGACACTGGCTCTTTTTCACAGTTCCACAGTGCCAACAGGCATGGGATTCTTCTAAGCGTTGTGCAAGTGCTCACCGATCTCGAGCTGGCGATCTCCAAAGCGTACATCTCTTCAGACGGAGAATGGTTCATGGACGGTGTGTCTGCTGCACATTCCTGCTCTTTGCTACGCCATTCTTTGGGGAGATCATTTGCTTGTGCTCTTGTTGCCTTGAAGCATTTCCCATGTTCTTCATGTGTGTTGCTGACTCGCTTTTCTTCTTGGTGACAGTGTTCCATGTGACGGACTTGTGCGGAAACAAAGTCTCGGAGGAGAGTATAATGGGCTATGTTCAGCAGGTGGGTCGCTTGCACAACTCTCTGCTGCAGTCTGTCAAGACGTTGCCTTTCATTCTGTGACTGCTTTTCTGACTGCGTTTTTCCGGCTGCTTATGCAGACTCTAGGAACTAAGATGAAGCGGGAGCTTTCGTCAGTGGATCTCTTGCGATGTCCCGGTCGTTCAGTCGGGGTGAAGTCCATAGCCGAGCACACAGTGATAGAGCTCACAGGGAAAGACAGGCCAGGTCTTCTGTCTGAGGTTTCCGCAGTTCTGACGGAAACAGGATGCAATGTCAATGCGGCGGAGGTCTGGACACACAATCTCAGAGCTGCTTTTGTCTTGTATGTTACAGATGAAGAGACTCCAGGGCCGATTACAAATGGAAAAAAACTTGAACGCATCAAGGAGCTGCTCTTCAAAGTCATGAAAGGAGGAGCAAGCAATGACGAAAAGAGGGGAGGAGGAGGAGCTAAAACAGACATTGCAACAGAGGTGACGCACACTGAGAGAAGGTTGCATCAGATGATGTTTGCAGACAGGGATTATGAAGCTCTTGAGCTCCCACCAGCACCGAGGTGTAGTACTAGTAGAAGCAGCACGGTGGAGAAGAAAGACAAGCCTGTTATTGATATTCAGAGCCGTAATGAGAGGGGTTACTCTGTGATCAATGTTGCGTGCAAAGACCGACCCAAGCTTCTGTTTGATATTGTCTGCACCTTGACAGACATGCAATATGTTGTCTTCCATGCTACTGTCAACTCCAAAGGCACTGACGCTGTTCAGGTACAATGTCATTTGTTACTGCAGACTGGAAGATTGCAGATTTCACAACTCTTCATTTGAGCTAACTATCATCAAGTTGATAGTCTATGGGCTTCTTTTGAAAGAAGATATGTCTATGATGTGATTGTCAAAGACAAGACTGTGAAGCTGTTGGGGTGCAAATGTGGAGGTTCTGTATGGTATGTTTGATTGTGGGAAGTCTTGTTGTTTGAAAGTGGTTTCTTGACCCTGACCTCAAAATGTGCTCTTGTTTAACAGGAATACTACATTCGTCATGTCAATGGTTGTACTCTTGATATGGAAGCTGAGAAATGGATGAAGCAGTGTCTTGAAGCTGCCATTGATCGGAGATCTTGCGAGGTGGGGTCTTTTATCTGCTGTGCAACAGCACATGACATGTTTGATATACTTTCTTGGATGGTGAGCAAAAGCTCTTGGGAGAGTGTTTCTTCAAACTGATGTCTCTGTTGCATTTTTGCATGGTGCAGGGTCTTAGGCTGGAGCTTTGCACAAATGATAGGGTTGGCCTTTTGTCTCATGTGACCCGTGTGTTTCGAGAAAATGGTCTATCAGTTACAAGGGCAGATGTTGCGACTCGAGATGACAAGGCTGTCAATGTGTTTTATGTTACCAATGCTTCTGGAGATCCAGTAGACACAAATGTCGTAGAAACTTTGAGACAGGAACTGGGACACACAATATCAGAAGTGAAAGAGGCCCCACGGTTTTGTAAGCCTCCTCCACAAGAGTTGCAACGTTTGTCTAAGCTTACACTTGTGGGTCTCCTCCGATCCTCAGAGCGGTTCCTTTATGGCCTGGCAAACCTCGACTGGAAGTCTATGACATCTGCAGGAGTTCTTGCTCAACTTGGGATATGAGATTCAATGTTTGTGAGATCCTTTTGCCTTTATGCCAGTCCACAGGTCCTGCAAAGGTTTTGACTGTCATGTACTAAGTGATGCCATAGTGTGTCTACAAGGAGAGGTAGTGAGGAGTCAGTAAAATTTCATTTGTGGTCATTTTTGTGGAAAGCATGCTTGGTGATGGACAGGCTCAATGAATAGAGGGCGAAGTCTTTCTTTGTGATTTTGGCACTGTGGGTTAACTGGGTTCAATTGGGTTGCAGGAAAAAATTACATGGGAGTCATGGAACTGTGGTTGAACATGTTGGAATGGCAATATCTTACCTCTCTTCCTTTTCTTCTGGAAAGGTACTTTTGAGTGTTATCTAGTCCACATTTCATGATACTACACAGTTACATTGTGTGACTAGTGTTTTAGTATGAGTTGTATGGTGTTTTGGCCTGCAGAGAGTGGAGAACAACATTATGCTGATGCATGGTCAAACCTGTTTGAATGTAGGTTATGAGGATGTATTTGTGAGCAAAATTGTGCAGCCAACAACATCATATCTTAGGAAGGCAATGAACTGAGTTGCAGAAGCAGAAGAAGAGGCAGGGCCTTGACCAGTGTGCTGCCCACATTGAGGCACCATGGCAACCCTCCTGTAAGATTCCTGGTTATCAATTTATGTTGAACTGTTGTCTTGATAACTTCATGGCAGACTATATGTCTTTCTGTAGTTTCATTCCTCAGTTGCCTGGACATGTCTGAAAACAGTACAGGTTGTTCTAAGCTGTGAGTGCACACTGTTTTCTGGTGGCAGGTGGGTTTGGACTAACCAAGTCTTCCTTGTGATCCATGAAGAAAAGAGTGAGACCTGTGTTTGGTGTATGAACTGTGATGATGACCAGTGGCTTCAATTGACAAGGTTCCCATGAAGAGGGACCCTCAGAATCCATATCAGAGAGCTGTGTGAAATGGAACTTGGGTTTCCAAGTATGCAAATATGAGCTTAAATAGAGCAATCCTGATAAAGGTTAGTTCCCAAGCCTCAGATAGATATGGTGACCATACTGTATCAGCCATTGAGTTTGGCATACAAATGCAAGGGCTGTAAACTCATCAGACCAGAAGCTCTGTAATGGCCAGTGGAAGAACAGCTCCATACTTGCTACAGACCAAGAGAACTGCAAGGTTGGGGGAGTTTGTTAGTTTGATGAAAACAATACTGGATAAGGAATGAAGATGTGTTGCCTGGCATCTTAAAACCCTTGTTACTTTCTACTCATGTAGTCATTAGAAATCTGAAGGGATATGAAATGAGTATGCACCGCTGTTGTATGTCCTTCCCTTTGTGGATCAGGAAGGTAAACGGCCTTTGTACAATTCTTTTAGTCCTGGTGTAAAAAATGATGTAGTTTTGGAGTCTTGTTTAAAGATTTTGTGGCTCCTTTTGGGCTGTGCACATTGTCTGCTGAATGGATGAAGTTGTTTTCTGATTATTATGTCTTCTCAGATTTTGGTAGATGTGACAGTGACATGCAACATGACACATACTACACCTTCTTTCCACCATTGATGTTCATCAGTTTTCATTGGTGAGGCAGGAAATCATTCAGATTTTTTGGCAGGTACTGTTCTCTTCTTGAAAGTTTCTGTTATTGGGGTGTGCTGTGGAAAATCCAAGTATGTACTGGTGTACAACTTTTTCAAGTAGATGGTGTCACACATTGGATGGATTTGGAGATTGTTTGTATGCTTTTAATTGGTGCACAAAACTGTCAAATTGGTAATGCAGACTGGGAGAGGCACACTTTTGTCCCAACTTTTGTCCCAACTTTCCAAATCCTGTATTTGCCAATTGATGAGTGATATTTGACAGTCCATTTTAATCTCCCTTAAGACTTGAGCTCAGTTATGAAAGGTCATTAGTAGAAAATAGGTTTTACTTTGGAGTTATGATTTTGTTGACATAAAATGGCCATCAGAAAATTGTCCAAGTCCACATGTCCAAAGTGGTTGTTTTAGGGAAAAATACTATATTGTTGCAAAGAGCTTAAGAAGTGTTAAAAGAGAATAAATGCTTGCTTGTAAAGCTATATTGGCTGTTCTTTCCTTTTTGTCCAAGATCAAAAGAGCTAGAGATAGGAGACAGGGTTTGTACCCCAAAGCTTGCTCTCCCAACCTGGTTTTTCTCACTACCACTGCAGGTGTAATTTATTTCCCTTAAGAGCAGGAAGAAGCTCTCCTTGTATACTGCTTACCATAACAATCTTCCAATTTGCACAAGATACTTCTGGTCTTAAATACAGGCCGAGATGAAGCAGGATCTGGACAAGAATAACAGACATATCTTCCAAAGGGTTTAGCAGGATGGGGGCAGGAACAGGGATATCTTCCAGATGTGTAGGCGGTGGCAAATACTCAAGATGCTTCTGGTCTTAAACAAAGGTGCAGATAAAGCAGGATCTGGACAGGAATAATGCTCATATTGATTCATTCGAATAAAGTAATTCACTACAGTGGAAGCTGAAATTGATTGGCAATGATTAAGCTCAGCTATGTGTACAAAAGGCCCACTCTTCTTCAACTACATTACGCTCCCACAGTGGAGGATATATACCAAAACACTACAAGCTGAAGAGCAACGATGAGTAAACTAACTATTGCTCATATTTCCAGCATCTAAGTCAGAAGAAGAAGAAGAAGAAGAAGACAGGAAGAAAATCAAAGGGTCAATCCGGCAATTAACAGCAATTAGGTATTAGAGATCACGTAATGGCGTTTGTACCTAGCTTTTGGGTCTTTTGCCAGCAAGAGAGAAGGAAACCTTGTGACCATCTTGATCAGACTTTTGCAAATGTGTAGGTTGTGAAGGTGCACTAACAACATCTTTGGCAGCAGTGGCGTTGTCTTTGGAATTTTTGGCATCACCTTTTCGTTCTGTCTCGTCTTCGTCCATTTCGGGGAACGTACGAGTAGGCACCGCAAGCTGGTAATTCGGCGCGATCAGAGTATCCAGTTCAGGCGGCAAGGCTATGCCTGGACTTCCTATGACCTTGGGCAATGGAATGCTGTTCCTCGCCTTGGCCAATTCCACCAGTGTCTGGAATTTGCACCACGGCACCAAAAAACAAAAACCCTTAAGCCCAAAAAGAAAAGATAGAAAAGAACAGAGACCGGATCAAGCATGCAAGGCAGAAGAAAGTTGTTGCGTCAAGTTCTATATACCTACCTCGCGGGGAGGCGGCTGCGAGAAGGAGAAATTGACGCGAGATTGAATTGCTAGCTTTACATCATCGCAATCGATGGCAGTCTTGCCAGCATGCTCTGAGTACGTTTGCGCATCACCCAGCACGTCCACCACGTACCTGTACCACAAATCCAGGAACTGATTCACCACCCGCGGCTCATGATGCTCCACACCCATTGATCGGAGAATGGATTTCACGAGCTTTGCATCCCTCGGCAACTCCTCATCTTGCCCCATCTCCCTATCTCAAGACTCTCTATGCGTGTTGCTCCCCTCGCTCGTCTCTCTTGTTCCAAATTAGGGTTTGGGGGTTATGTTCTCTGTCAGTAATTTGAGCATTTTGTCCGTCTCCTCCTCCACATGACGATTTGCGATTGATAACGTCCGCTCATTAATGCAATTCTCCAATACTTCTCTCTTCCTTTGAAATCGGATTTTTTCTGAGCAGAATTCTTATGTTTCATTCACAGGTCGAATCTTACGAACGGGTTGAGAACGGGTTGAGCTCAATGATTGTGCTTAATATTGTTGCTTTTTTTATGCTGCATAGCATTTTGCTTGAAGTTGCATCAGGTGTGTTTGAAGAGCACTGTAAAGTTAACATTCAAGTTCTATACTCAACATAGTTTTGAGATATATGATGTCCATTGTGCAAGCTTTTATTGGTGATAACTTATATTTTTTTGCTTACATGACTACATAGTTGAATTGGACACTTTTTGACTTGAGCTCAATGATTTTGCTTAAGATGCTCTTCAGCATCTTGCTTAAAGTGCATTAGGTGTTTGAAGAGCACTTTTGTCATTAACATTATTCTACTCTCAAAATTATTCCCCTAATTCTTTGTTATACAATGTGCAAGCTCTTTTGTGATGCCTCATATTTCTTTCTTACATGACTACATAATTGAATTGGACACTTTTTGACTTTTAGGCGCAATTATTGTATCTAAGATTGTTGCTTAAGATGCTTTACATTATTTTGCTTAAAGTGCATCAGGTGCTTGAAGAGCACTTTTAACATTAACATTCACTTCTGTACTCAAAAATATTCCCCTGATTCTGTGTTATACAATGTGCAAGCTCTTTCGTGATACCTTATATTTCTTACTTACATGACCTACATAATTGAATTTGACTTACATGACTATAATCATATCTGACTATTGACTTCGACCATGGCATACACAACATGTCAATTTTTGGCAGCTTTTGTTCTTGCAATTTGAACAAACAAGTAAGGTGCCAATTTCAAGCAAGACTTGTAAATTCAAAATGTGAATCCAGGATGTACAGCTTTTCATGCACAATTGTGAAGTGAAATCATCAAGAACCATCAGTAGAACCAAAACCATGAATGTGGAATGTTTTAACCTTTTAAACAATCAAACTAGTGGTGTCATTCTTTTTGGAGAATAGAAGGAAGAGCAAACCCATCACTTGCAACAAATTCCTACGTTCTACACCACCTGTAGATTAATGAATAACTCTCTCTGAATGGATCAATGACTATAGCAATACTGCTATGTGTCCAATTTCTGAGGACAGGAAGTGGAACATTCAATATATATGTAAAAATACAAAACACACAGCCACAACTATACAATCAAGACACTATCTGTGTCTATATATGAACCTCTTTTTGGAGGGAGCTCATTCCTTCCCTTTCTATGAGAAGAAAAACCCACAAAGTTCCTCTTCAGTGGATTCAGGATTTTTATCCACAATGTTATACGAATTGCAACTTTTTCAAATTGGATGTTAAATGCCAGAATCAATGGCAAGAACTTCCAATGCGCTAATTCTCCTATTATGTGCTAAAATGATGAATTTCTGTGGTAGATCAGTGAGCTCTCTCTACCTCTGCAACTATGAACCTTCTTTCTGTATGTGAGACCAGGATGCTACATTCTGAGTCTGACTTTCCTCAAGAGGGTCTCTCAATTTCAAGAATAATACCTGTATGTTGGGGATGAATGAACTTGGGCAAACTTTTTGGCGTGCATCTCTGGGTGACAAATCATGTGCCAGGAGGGCTGCCACCTGCTGATATGTTTGAAAGGATAACATACACACAGAGGACTGAAGAGGAGAGGAGAGAAACCCAAGCACCACTGGGTGCAAGTTCCATTGCTGCAGTCACAGGAGACTTCTCACGGCCTTCTGCCCAGTGACGTAGCCGTTCGGCCTCTGCTGCATAAACTGCTTGTCCCTGTTCATGAAACCATGCAGCTCTTGAATGGAATCCTAGAATCATCTTGTAAAAGTGTCATATAGGGTAGCATCTCATACTTGCCTGGATAGTACCTCCCAGTGATCACATGTTCCAAACTCATACTTGGGAATTTGAACATATCTAGAAATCAATAACTGAGAAAAACAGATTTTCAAGACTGTAGCTCTTTCCTTCCACCAGCACAATTGTTATATGTTTCTCCACTTTCCAGTCAGAGCTTTTCTGTTGGATTGTCCTGAATTAAGGGGCTACCATAATGCTAGTGGTAAGTTTCTTCCCTCTAGAGAGAACTTGAATTGAAGAGAATAATGAGTCAAGAATCACGTACTTCTTCATCAAACCAGCGCCCACGCCGAAACCATGCATTGACAATGGCCAGCACAATTCGTGGGGGAGTGAGGTAGTTGACTGCTTTGCCGGTGCCTTTCACAGTCCGCAAATTTGGCACTAATGCTCTTGCAACAGTCTCTGGTTGCTCACATATGATATTGAACATCTTCTTGTTTTGCAGTGAAGCACCACTGCAGTTACATTCATCACTCTTGTAAGTACTGGAACAAACAAACATGATTATACATTGCAACCATCAGTCCTGAAACTTCTCCTTGCTTGTGGAGAAGACCCAAAGAGAAAACTCTTGTACCATAGCTCCTGTGATTTGGAAGATAGTGTTGTTGACAATGCTTTGATTCTCCAACCAGACATCATAAAAGTTCACACACAAGTGGATCTAATCAAATAACATGATCACCTGAGGAGAAGTTCAGTAAGAACCATGCCCGGTGATGCTGTGTGGATGCCAACACGAGAACCCTTGCACTCTTGCAGCAGGGATCCAGACAGCTGTCTCAGGCCACATTTTGTTGCTCCATAACTGGCACATACATTTTTTATATGTCAATACACTGTGGGCAAAGATTATCATGAGGAGAACTTCACTATCTGAGTCCTCCAATGAGTCAAAGATGACTCTCCCTTATGAGAGATACAAATACATGAGTACATGTATATGGTTGCTTGCAAAAAACACTGCCAACTTGAAATGGAATGCAAGCAATGAATGCTACTGGAAAAGGTTGACAACTGTTCAGACAAATCATTAGCAACCTCCATATCCTGACAGTAAAGAAGAAGCTTACGCCGCAGTCAGAGGAGTACTTGTGCCTCCAGAACCAGCACCATCCATGTTGAATATATGGCCTCCTTTCGGTTGCTTGCTCATAACACGAATAGCTTCACGGGTGCAGATTAAAGAGCCTATCAGGTTTGTGGATACAATCTGCAGGCAAACAATCAATGCATAGCACATGTTGTCAAACTTCCATCAATCAGTTACTCCATCTTGTTCATCTCAATTCTGCCCATTTCAAGAATCTATTGAAGAAATAATTGCATTTGATCACCAAACAAAGGTTGCTGGAAATCTTTCAAACTTGGTCCCACATGAGAAATGCCATCATGGTGAAAAGAGACTGCAGGTTTCTTACTTGAGAGATTTCTTCATCTGAGAATTCCACCAAAGGCCTAAATCCCTTATTCATACCCGCATTGTTAATCTGTAACAATGCCACCATGTCTACTGTGTCACTATCAAATTTCTGCTGGCTACAACTATGGTGTTGCTCCAACAGGTTGGCCAAGCCACCAAAACGCATATGCAAAAGACTCATGGATATTGCAGCTCACCCAAATGTCAATTTTTCCCAGCTTCTTCACAGCAAAATCTGCCAGTGCTTGCACCTCATCACTCTTGGCAACATCGCAAGCTATACCCACCACCTTCTTGCCTCTACGTTTGGCTTTTATGATTTTGCATACCATTGCTTCAGAGTCTGCAGCCATGAGTAGGTTGCGGTGTTTCTCTTCAACCTCTTGTTGGAGCTCTGTGACTGTGTCTCTCACTGACTCAGGGCTATCTCCTCCAGGAAGCCACCCACAAAACAAAAGCCATGTAAGTACTTGCTCAAAGCTCTACAAATATGTACGAAATCAACTATGCAAATGATCTCAATTAGTTAAGCCTCCATGAGAGGCAGTGAAGACTGATAGCAAACTGCCATGACAGACTGACAACTGAAAAGAGCAAACAGTAAGTAGTATAGAGAGTGTAGACTTTATCCTACCTACGAGAAGCTATAACGACATTGTCTCCAGCTTGCAGAAACTCTCGAGCAAGAGCCTTGCCCAAGCCACGGGTGCTGTTGACCTCAAAAAACAGAGCATAAAATAATCAGTAACCATAAATGAACTTCAGGTTTACCCAGCAACAGCCTCTGAATTCTTGAATACCAAATGGCACCAGACTTTGGTCATACAAAGTTCTGCACATTTCTGGAAGTGACTTGAAGACTCAGTTGTGACATTGGCTAGCACTCAAAGAGCCAGAGCAAATGATTCTTGACTACTCCAATTGCAGATGCAAAGAACCCTCTCAGACATATGTGAAAGTTGAATGCATCAAGATGGAGACTCTTAGCAGCATCAAGGAATGCAGACATGATGAGCGGGAGTTTCAAGAGCCAGACTTGAAGAAATCTCAGCTTGCAGCAGAGATTACTACTAGGAGCTGTTGCTTACCTTCCAGTGATGACAACATTCCGGTGACCTGATCTTGCATGACTCTCCAAAACCTGACCAGCACCGATCATGGAACCCACAACAACTCCAGCAAGCCAACTGAACCACAAGACACCTTCCTGATGAGATTCACCTCCTGCACAACTCCAACCACAAATTACCCTTGTTAAGAGATGCATACATACATACATTCCATCAAATCTTGGAGCTATATATGTTTGTGATCTGTGCAACACCAGATTGCTGTTGTTCGATATGCTTGCTTACCAGAAAGCTGAAAGCCAGTTGCAAGAATGGCTCCTGTTGCTGTCATGATGAACATGTATTTTCCAAGCTCCTTTGAAAACTGTGAATCATGCACGAGGGAGGGAGTTCAGGCCCCAGGAAGAGAGAGAGAGAGAGAGAGAGAGAGAGAGAGAGAGAGAGAGAGAGAGAGAGAGAGAGAGAAGAAGACAAGAAAAGTTGGAGGTGCAAACCATGCTTGTTGTTCAACAACACACAATTTGTTTCTGTTTTCAACACTGCCAGAGCATTTCTGCAATCAAAACCTAGTTTACACAAGTCCAGACAAACAAATTGACTGCATCCTCTGGAGTGGAGGAGGACAAGGATGTTGATAGTGATATGAAGCTTGACATGCATGATGATGATGCGAAAACAGAAATCATGAGGATTGATGATTGATTGCACAGACAGAGAGACATACTGCCAAGAAGTCTTCCTCAGCCCTGTGAATCCCATTGGCTATCCTCCTCCTGATCGGTTCTGTGGCTGAAGGACTACCGCCGTCCAGCATCCGGAGAGGATTCCACCATAGCTTAACCCGCTGCTCCATGTTCTTGTTATTCCTCTTGGATTCTGCTGCGTCCGTTGTTGCATGCGGCATCCCACTCAGGGTTCGAACAATGGAGCTCACAAACTGCCTCATAAGCGACGAGCCTGGGGACTGACTGCTACCAAGCTGTACAACAAGCTTCTGATACTCATCATCATTAGCTACGCGTTCCGATCTCTCCTCCGCTTGAAGTACCTGCTCTTCTTCTGGTTGTGATTGAGCTTCTCTTTCCCCTTCCTCCGGAGCTTGCCGCGAACTCCTGATCCTTGTATCTTTCTTCCCCATACTTGAAAACTTGCGCTTGAAACATCCACCACCACCACCACCACCACCACCTCCTCCTGCTCTCTGGAGAAAATTTCTCGTAGACAAAAATTCTCGAGGGAATTTCGCGAATTTTCTGTATGTCGACGAATCTCCTCGCAACCTAAACTTGCCTTCAAATTGCTTTCTCAGCCCAAGATTCAAAGGCGGGCTCCAAGCTGCTTTCTGAATCACGCACAGCCTAACTCCTCCTCCACTTCCTGGCTGAAATTGCACCAAAGACAAGTCCTTGGAGTGAAGATCACCATGGCTCTTCATCAGTTGCAAGCTCGACCCCATTACTAAATTCTGCAAACTCGCCATCTCTTTTTTTTTCTATACCACACTTCCTTCAAACTCTCACAAAATTCACACTACTAGAATGAAATGATGAATAGGACTCCTCAGTCACACAATTGTATCCATCTCTTCTTGTGTTCCACAGCTCTAGACAACATCGCTAGTCGCATGATTATTGCTCTTTCCTTCAAATGATACCCACAAGATTCAACATATTAAATTGGAAACACATGGTGGTTGCCTAGCACGGTGAAGCTGCCCCAAGAGGAGGAAGAGCAGGAGGAGGAGGAGTAGCCTTCAGTTATGCCGGATATGTTTCTGTAGTGGACTTCACATGACCCTAGAATGTAGGAATACCAAACCTTGGGCCCTCCGTTTGTGGGTGCGTGCCAATGTCTGTCTCTACCCGGCTAAAGGGGCAGAGCCAACAACAACAAAACCCATGGCATCCCACAGAATCATCATCACACGAATATGTAAGTACGACTCCGAGTTGCAGAATTCCCGGCGGCATGCGCGGGGTATCATTACATAGTGTCTATAGATTATAGATTGCTCACGTGGTCGGACTTGGGTGTCACGAAACCGATGAGTCTAGTAGGTCCTTAAGAAGAAAAAGAGAGAAAAAGAGTGACGTATCTAAGTGGAGAAGAAGCTGTCTAGAGCTGCCATGAGTGTGCGGTACACACGTACACACTGCATCGCGACGTGCATGCGCCAGATTTGGGTAGCGTGCTCCAAGCTGCGCCGCACGTCACGGAACGAAGATTGCTTAACAAAAGATGAAGAAGAAGAAGAAGAAGTTCATGAAATCACGGCAACTGACAAAAATAATTCCGATTTCGTTCCTCACACAAAATCGTACATTTTTTCAGAGTTCAAGCTACTTGACAAACATGAAATTCTTCACCAGTTCCATTGAATCTCTAACAGACAACTTGTACAAAGATGATGACGTTCTGAATCAGCTCGGAGCTTCATTCAAACGTCGTGAATGTTTTCGCTCGCGACCATCTATCGAAACCCTTATGTTGTCCCTTACAAGAAGATAATTTATTGCAAAACTGGTGAAATCTGATGTTCAGGAATTATAATTTTTTTCCCATTAAATCCGAGGTCACAAAACGTAAGCTTGGTGCAAGCTTGATCGAGGATGTATAAACTCTTTGACTTTGTTGATTAGAGCTCCATGTCTCTTTCAAGAGTGTTAAGTCCTTGAACATCATCACTCAGAGGGTCATCGTTTCTGTTGCTTTTGATAGGTGGTGAGTGGTGGTGGTAGTCTGAGACACTTTGTAAGCAACCCTCTCATAAGCTGGTTACTATGACTTTGAGAGATGGTCGACATTCTTGGAACTTGAGTGTGCAAGGATGTTGAAGATGCTGAAGCTCACATGAAGAGAGGTGCACATGAAGAGGTGCATATCTGATTCAGAGTACCATAGAGGAGATGACAAGGATGACATTAGAGTGCCACTTGTGGACTTACCATTTGCTGTGGTGGGTATAATTGTTAAAGAGTGTTGGTTGAGTCTTATGGTGCATTCACACTTGATGTTAAGTCGGTGTTAAATGAAAATCTAGGTGGCATCCTAGGTGGCACCCAATGTTACATGGACCATAGCTCAATGTTAAGTGAATGCTAGCTTAACATAAAACTTTCATGGCAACTAGGTTTAAGTCCTAAATGGCTAGCTCGCATGGTGTTACCGGACTCAACCCTAGAGTCCCTAACACCAAGTGTGAATGCACCTTTGGAAGAAGGATGATAAAATTGGACAAGATTTCCAAGGGAGGTGGATTACTTCCAAATTTTTCCAAATGATGTGAAAAGAATATTAGGGTCCACAACTTAATGAAAATATAAAATTTATAATTCACTTTAATGTAAATAGGGTGCCAAGAATTGAATTATGAGAATATATTTAAAATATGATATATCTCAATTTTAATAGAATAGTTTTTAATATTTTATTATTTCATAGCAAACCCAATTTTTTTTAAAAACCATTTTATTTCCAGTGCTTCATAAAATATACAATATCCTAACAAGATTCTTGAATTGTAGGTCAGAATTTGCTTAAATGTTCTTCTACTGTGATGCACAAGAGTCTCGAGTTGACGGTTGACAATGTGCTTTTGTTTTGTTGCGGTGCACAAGATCCTTGAGTTGAATCACCATGTGCTTTATTCGATTGCGCTGGACAATACTTTTGTAAAGAAAACTTATGTTTCCCTTTCTTCGTGCAACATGTTCCCTTCCTAATTGTCCCCTTTTCATGTCTAGGGAATTTACTCAACCAGTGGCATAAGTAGCATTTGCTAAAACTAATATGGGTTGAGATTTGCTTAGGCCTAGAAAGTATTTTGAAAAACCCTAGAGTTATTAGAAATGTTGTTGGGTTTTCACAAAAATTGCCATGCTTGTTTGATCTAGTTCATGGACAATAGAGCAAGCAACAAGATGGGGACACTCATCACTTATAATTACGTGAGAAAGATAGTTAGTAAGGTGCTGTCTAAGAATTTTGAATAGCAACTTATGCTGTCAAACATTGTTGAAATTTTCTAATAGCTACTTATGCCAACTATGGTTTCGGTGTAAATGGGTTAGATTAATGCAAGGGGATGGAGGTAGGGGGGTAGTTATGTTTTGCATGTGAACTTCTAAGGGTGGCTCAAAGCAAGCTTTCAAGAGCTGACCTATTAAGGTCCTCTCCTTTGCCACAAGGATAGAAAACAAGACCTCTTTTTCTATTTCTTCTTAGTATGTGCCAAACACGGCACTTTTTGGGGTCCTTTGGGACCTTGGCACTTTCTTGTCCTTTTGTAACCACTTTGCACCATTTCCCTCTTTTTATTTGAGGTGTTTCATCAAGCTTGATGTGTTTGTTCAAGCTAGGCAAGGTACAAAACAATAATTCACCATTATGCTTATCACGTTGCTTTATTTGTGAAAAGATATAAATGATAACCATTTTGTCTAGATTACAAAGTTCCTTTGACAAAGAGGGCAGAATTCTTACCTGTGTGGATTTGATTGAAAGAAGCTTGTAATCAGGTAGATATGCAAATCCAAGTTGTTTAGTGATTTGTAGTTCAAATTTAGATTTTCATTGATCAATATGCCTCCAGAAGATGTGTATGAATTCTTAATGATAAGATATAAGGGTATATAACTAGAATTTGATGAGGCTTGGATTGAAAAATGTTAGTAGTACATATTGTCAAACCATTGATGTAGTATTCAAGGACAATCTGGCCAATTTTGCAAAGGTGTTCGTGGATGATATGAATGTGCTTTGTATTATTGGGTATGAACATTTACAACATTTATATCAAGCTTTGAGGCGAAATTCAATATGAGGAAATGCATTTTGAAGATAATGGTGGCCAATATTGAATTAGACCGAATAAAATCAAAGCAATGCTATAATTGCTTATTCTCATTGCTTTGATTTATTAATCCTGTGTACTTAAACGAATGTGAATTCCTTTTCTGATATTACTAGTGGAAATAATTATGTGAAATACTTGTATGTTTGCACTACAAATGAACTATTTCAGCTAACAAAGAAAGACATCTAGTTTTCATTGACTTCGTATTGTTAGATTGCTTTTTGATGTTTACAAATTGAAATTGGATTCAACATTTCCCTTGGTAATATTAAATTATACCAAAACATTTACCTTGGATATGTAGCGCTCTATTAAAGAAGTGGGAGTAATGTTGTCTCAAGTTGAAGTAATCAAAATTGTTGTAGTTTATGCTAGTAAAAGTTTGTCATTTAAAAATATTTTCATCTCGCGAAAGATGAGAGTTATGCATTGGACTATATGCAGACCCTTCCCTTCTCGATGAAGGCAAGATTGATACCAAATGGGTGGATATGCCTTAGAAATCAGTTGAAAATTATGCACTAGATTGGTGTTAAACATTTGAATGGTGATGCCTCAAATCACAACTTCCAAATTGAATTCATGTCATGTTAATGTTAACTATGTCTACTGCTCATAATCCGGAGGAATGACAGAGATGAAAATGTGATGTAAATTGAGGGTCTTAGTGAACCAAGTGGTTGCAATTATTGTTTTGGGATTAACCATGGTGGATGGGATGTATTTTCAAACTGAGTTTGATACCTAAACTGTACATTGTAAATAATAAGAATGGCATGCAAGGGAATGTGAAACTTGATAGTAGACTTATAAAATTGTCAATTGCTGTAAAGATTTTATATGAAGCACAAGAAGATGCCCAAGGAAGAAGAGGGAAAGGGTTGGTTTTTTATTAGGCCTCCGTTGATGAAGAAGAAATAGATCCATATTGAGTTGACCAAGGAAGTTGAATGGGAGCTAATGTACTGGGCTTATTGAAGTGTAAAGGCTACACATGATTACCCACCGATGAATTTGCCGGTGGTGGAGACTTAGATTGGGATGCAATACAAAACTTTTGATTGGATGCAAGAAGGTATTGTAAGAGACTGTTTGGTGCAAAAGAGTAACCATTTTTTTGCCACAATTTGTGCTAATTGGACAGAATCCATGGTTGAGTGGACAGGACATAGGATGTGCTATTTATATGAGACCATGAAAGAGGAGTTAGATGAAGACCAAGTGGCTGAACATATGATCTTAAAGAGGAAGTTAATTGGTGGATTGCATTAATCAATGTTCTATTATGTAGGTGAGGGCCAAGGACCCATAGAAACAACAGAAAGTTTATACTACAACCAAACCCGTAATCAATGAACTATGCTACAAAATGAGATCCATGAATTTGACAAGGTTTGCCCATGACCACTTGGATTGGCAAGACTTATAGCTTCGACTATTACACCTTTCTCCCAAAAGTAGCACCACAACAATCTTACTTCTCAAACAACTTGTAAATCCAAACAGAGACGGCTCACCAAAAGACACAACTCCCACAACAACACAGATGGCTTGTATCATGTGCACATGAAAAAAAAGGAACCATATTGAAAGCATGAACTCTGTAATCTCACAGAGTTCAAGGATAAACACATCTCCATATGTCCTTCTCGAAGAAATATGATGAAATTAGAGGTAGTGATCACCAAGTTTGTTTAGACTGCCTGCTATTTGTTACAGACATTTCTGTGTGAAAATCAGAGATGCCTGGTGGTTTGCAGTCACAATAACATCTTTTGAGGTTTAGCAAGATTTACCCTCATTGGGTACACACTTGTGGCTTAATCTCACTCTTTCACTCATCAATCCCTTGGCTGTTGGAGCTTTTCCAGGATGTTAAGGCTACAACTCAATTTGATCCAAATTCAACCACATAAAAACTGAACATCTACTCATGTCAAACAGAAATGATGCAATTTCCCAAAAGGAAAGGTGTAGAAACAGAACTATAAAACTGTGAAATGATGAAGAATGGTATAACAGTTTATATGCGAACAACTTAATGATGCAATTTCCCAAAAAGCACGGTGAAATAAGTGAAACAAAACTGTAAAATGATGAAGAATGGTGTAATGGTCGTTATCCCAATACTTTGATTATGCAACCTCACAAATGGCAAGGTGTAGAAACTAGAAACTGAAACAAAACAGTGAAACCATGAAGAATGGTGTAGAATGAACCCCACTGCTGCTGCCTCTTCTCTTGCCCTCTCTCTTGTTTCCTCGTTGCCTGCCATGATCGCCTCTCGATTCTTTGCTACAGCAGAAATGCGAGCAAATCTCTCACAGCAAGGAACTCCGCGCATGAACCGTCAAAGATTGATAGAAACGATGATACGAATATTTAGGGGTTTTCCTGACAGTTTTGCCTAGTGATCATCATCCGTCCTGTCATAAACTTCGGAGAATGGCAGAAACATTCACTCTGTTCTCGACCAAAGTTGCTGCAGATGTCGGGATGTGTGTGATGAGGAGGTCCAGAGACAAAATCTAGGAACGCAATTCTGTCGCACACATAGAGACTTCAGATTCTGAAAGCAGCAGCCATGGATCCGGAGTGGGTGAAATGCAAGGATTCTGGCAGCTAGAACTGTTGTAAAGCTGATTGCTTGCACAAAATTGAGAGCGATCATTGCAAACATGAACAACAGTTATGCAATATCTCTAGCTCGCACACTTTCACAACCCACATTGAATGCAACTATGAGTAGACTTTTTAAGTTTTTTTTCCCCTCTCGATGCCTTCTTCTTGGACCATAGAGTGCTCTTGCGTCGATGATGTCTCTTTGCAGTTCTTGTTCTTGCAAGAGGGTATATTGCGATCCAAAGCTCCACTAATGTTGTTCTTGCGTTTTTGTTGCCACAAACCATGTCGACTGAAGAGAGAAAAGAATTAGTCAGTCAAGTGAAGAAAGTCTAAAATGAACAACTTCTTGCCCCTCACACATTGCGACAACCACACCATACATTCTTCTTCTGCTTGATGGTGTGTTCATCTGCAGGATTTCCTTTTTCCTTGTCCCAGCAATCTCTATGACTGAAAATGTGATCTCAATGTGAAGGAATTTGTTTGTATGGGTTTCAACTTTGTATGCCTATTTCTTAATCCTGTGATTCTATTGAGCTTCTCGATATGATGAGTTGCCTTTGGTTTTATTGGAGGTGCATATGCAAGCATTCATGAAGTAAAGCTTACTTCTCCATCTCCACTTTTGGTATTTGCTTAAATGCCACAAATCTCAATGTTATGAACAAGACAATAAGGAAGATTTGCCATAGATAGATAGATTGTGGTATATACATAGAGGTAATAGAAACATTTGTGGATAGCACAAACAAGATTAGCATTGTGGAAATTGCTTTTCATTGGAGTTGCAAAACTCTGTTTCCATGTTTCCATCACTAGGAGAGTCTAGGACCGAGGGGATAAAGAGAACAATTCACCAATTCAACCAAAACATTTTGGCAAACTCTCTGTACTCTCTACATGTTTGCTGATGAATTGGTACTTGTGTGTCCAGTACAGGAAATGTTGAAGGATAAGGTCTGAAGAAAGACATACCTTGAGAACATATGTGATTTACTAGAACAACCATTTTGTTCAAGGACAAGATAAAATTGTGAACCCTTATATACCCTCCATGTCTGCTTTGTCTTGTTGGCAACATGTGTTCTCCTTGAGATAAATGTGCTCAAGAGAACATCACTTGGTGTGCATGTTGTCTTGGTGTGCTTGCATCATGTTAGGTTGTTTCATTCTTCTTGGGGTTAGTTCAAACTTGGTTGTGCTTTGTAGAACTAGGTTTATGGGTGTGACATGAGTTGCCATTGAGCTTCACCACTGAATGATTATTGACAAAATGCCGACGACCAACATTCTTACCTTCTACAAGGTGTTCAAGAGGTAACAAAATTGGAATTCAGTTTTAATGCTATAATTTAGAGATGGAAATAACAACCTTTGATCATATAATGGTTATTTGCTCGTTTGAATAACCCTCCACAACATTTGTGGCCTTTAAGATAACATAATGGATGGAATCCACTACCCAAGTAATTTGGTGGCTTCAACACAAATTATGTTATTTTTTAAAAGGCTGGAATTTTCACCAAAAAAAAAAAGAAAACTTTCACATTAAAGAGAAATTATTGTGATGGAAATTGATGAAGAATCTTTTGGAATGTTCTGCTTCTGAAATGGACTCTTCAAAATTAGTTAATCAATTTGAGATGTGCCAAGCTGCCAAGGTACTACAGGATTCACAATGACTTACATCAAACCAACATTGGGCACCGTCACAATGGGACTCATAATTGATGACAAGCTTGCCTTGGGCTATCGTGTGGAAAATCAATCAAACTATACTTGAAAACCAACACCAAAGTTACATACTATAATTTGTATTGTAACACTAAATGGTGTAGTTATTTAGCTTGTAGGTTAGGTTCAGGTTACTGTAAATAAATGTAGTATACAACGTACATGGTGCAAACTGCACTACAGCCACTTGATAGTTTGAGTGCATGCTCTTGGTGGGTGATAATTTATTTGGCAGCATGCCAATGTAATTTCAATGTGCAAGCTTCTCAATGCTGGGATGGAGATGCAAATCTCAAGATCAATCAGATTTTTCCACAAACACCTGCAAAATTGGCTGTGATGAGAAGGACCCATGAGAAGAATGTTCGTGAAAGTCCCAATTTCATCTAAGTGAAGAATTGTTCAACAATGTGTGGGTGGATTTGATAACAGATTTACAAGTCCACCAAATATGACTGTAATCATGAAAGGGGTAATAATGGATCCGAGTGAAGTCTTTTGAGAAATTGTTGATTAGCTCCATCACATTGTTGTTGTTAGTTGGGCTTTTTCATCAAATATAGAAAGATTTCAGAAATTTCAGAACTCTCTCCAATAAAATATAGAAAGATTTCAGAAATTTCAGAACTCTCTCCAATAAAATATAGTAAGATTTCAGAATATTTTTCCTTGACATCTGATGACTTTGGAGCATTTTTTTCACAAAAATTCCATTTGTATGGGTTGAACTGGGTTTTTTTGTCATCAAGTGGTGAAAATTCACCCAAAAAAAAAATGGTACCAAAGTCACCAGATTTCATACCAAGTGTCTGCTCACCAACCCCCCATCCCCAAAATTTTGATTTCACAAAAGTTGCGAATGTTTTGCTCAGAAATCCCATTTTACACTGAAAAATCGTGTATCATAAATTATGCCACATATGAGTAAAACTTTTGAATGTTGAATAAGATCCCAATAGTAAAGGGATTATGTTATAGTCAGTACCTCTATATAACATATTACAATTTGCCCTTCAGTGCATGGAAAATTATGTTAAGAAAGGAGATATATAAATATATATTTCAAAGGCTAATTGTCACTTAGTTAAACATATTAATCAACAAAATCATGTATCTTAAATATTCAAAAGCCAAATCAAAAGTAATTTGACAATCACGTCAACAGTTTTTTTAGACCCAACAACTCACAAATTGGTATCTATGAAGCAAGCAAGGTAGTTTGTTTTGTTTTGTCATGCTCAGATCTTCCAAACCACAGTGCTTCATGCTGCGCTCTTTGGTATCTTCAGAAAGCTCTCAATTAGTAGGGGTGCACTAACTTGGTCTGAGAGACTGTTTGGAGCTATGGTGTGGAAGCTATTGATTATTGAACCATTTTCTCAATGAAAACTAAATGAAATCAAAACTGAGAGCTGTATTGGAATTTGGGGGTGTTTTTGATGTTGTTGGAAAACCCTCAGCGAGCCAGATTTAATAGAGTTTATTTCACAATTCCCAGAGCTAAGTTGTAGGAGATATTGATTTTTGAATGGATTTTGTTGCTGGAAATTCAAACAAATTGCAAAAATTGAGGTTGGAAGGAAAAATCTGGAGCCCTCAATGTGTTCACACGTGGGCCAACGGCACAGGCGCATACATAAGAACCAGCCTTTTTTTTTAAATTATTTGAAATATTGAATGAGTAGCTCTTATTAAGAAACTATGGGTGCACTTTTGATGATATTATAAATATTGAAGCATGAGCTGTATGGATAGTTGAAGCTTAAAACAGTTGGGAATTGATTACATCCCACACACAAAAAAACACAAACAATTGATGAAAGTTCTATGTTTATTTTAGCAACAAACACACAATGAAAATTCGAAGTATGGTGACACTGGACAAATACAAAGAGTAAAATCACCATGAATTAGGAGCATACCAAGCCTTTCAAAATCATAGAGTCCTGGTTCAAGAGGCAGACAACATGATTAGGAAAACCATTGTGGGTATCCAAAGGAAGAGGTTCTCTAAAAGATCCAACTCATGATTCTGTATTAGTAAACCTATACACTTAAGATGCTGGCAATTGATTATGATTTTGTCTCTTGATTAGTGACTTGATCTACTGTGACTTGATTTTGTTTGTGGTAGACATGCTTGGTGGATATTTCTGTTAACCAGAAGAGGAGAAGGTTAGTGTAGTATTTTGAAATGGCAAGTATGGTAAACATTATGTTCGCAATCTGCAAAGACATCTACGGAGCTGTCAGTGTATGTGCTTGGAAAATAATGGTCGAAGCCAAGAGAGGATCTAAGAGACAACCACATCTTGGGGGAGATAGGGAGTCCGAAATGCAAACTTGCATTCTCTCCAAAATCTAGCTTCTCAGCCCCTCCTCTCCACTAGCCTCAACCATGAGGCTAATACAAACTTCTATAAGCAAATTACATCCTTTGTGCACATTGTTATTACATGTTGAGCTTTGTGTAAACACACCCACACAAATTTTCTTGACATTTTGGGCCTCTTTTGTCGCTACAGGAAGCAATATTTAAAGGAGGAATGGGCATTTCATAGATCTAGGTTTGGTGAATTTGAGCCAATCTTTTCTCATAAGTAATCTATTTTGTTAATTTTAATGGATTTTAGTCATGACCCCATATCCAGTCTGCACCATGTGGAAATCCACCACATGTTGGCAAAATGCACACCAAGGGCATCCATGGATATAAGTTTCTAAATACAGTGCAACTTTTTCTTTACTCATGTTATTTCTCCAAAGAGTGAAATTCAAAATTAAGCGATCTTTTGGGGGGTTTCAATTGCTAATAGTTTTTTTAGTAACAAAATGTAAAAATCAACAAATTTAGTGTTTGTTTCCAGTATGTAGCCAAAAATATACAAGGATGGTTGAAATTTTGTATTTAAAACTATCTAGTCTATAGCCAGATTTGGCTAAATCTTCCTATGAATGATCACCACTTTGGCTAGATCACAAAATTCATAGAACACTAATGTGCCAGAACCCTGTCTGTAAATAGCTTTTACACATTAAACTTCTAGTGCACTCGAGATAACTAAGAAAACAAATTCAGACAACCCAATCCAGTCATCCCATTGGCCTGAAAAAAAACAATCTTTGGGTCTACACATAACCCTTTTTTTTTTTTTTGTTGAGTGAACTGACATTTAAATGTGTTTAATAGGGTTCGGTAAGTTCTTGAGAATTTTAGAGAAACAATGGACCACCAAATCCAGCAATTTCATTGGCCATAACATTTTTTTTACACACCTATACACAAGCCTATTCCACACCCTTTGTACATCGATCCATAAAATCATTTAGCCAAATTTGGCTACATACTAGGTATGAAAGTAGAGAAAAGTAGAATCCTTCTCTATTCTTGGCTACCTACTAAAACTTATCATAAAAATCTGGCAATTTGGAATTTTGTTTCTTTGAAATCTGGTGAATTTGGGCCATTTTTTCCAATGAAAGATCATTTTTATAGGTCAAAATTGTATTCTCTAGGTTGCAATTTGGTGAAATTTCGCCAAAATAAAAAAAACCCACTGGCTAGGTTATTGTAAAGGACTCCTTAAAGAAAGCCCTTTACATGGAAGTCCATGGACACACAATGCTCCTTTATACAAAATTGTGGAGCTAAATTAAAGGAACATTAAGTCTGATTCCTTCTTCATTTATAATCATTAAGCACAACAATGCAATTGATGTTTTATGAAAATCATCAATAAGATTTAAATCATACATGAAGTATTCCTTTATGGGTAATGCATGCAAGCTTAAATTATGGTTGTTTATTCAAATGCATAAGCCTCAAATTCACCTTAGGATCAAAACTTCTAGGGATTGGAATTTCCATTAATTTTCCCTAAACATCCCAACTATTCTTGGGAAAAAACTTTAACCACTTGGTCACTATAGTTGGCCCTGGGCTGAAGTTAGGGCTTCTTTTTGTTAGGATGCTTTCTCATAGATTTTGCCCCGACACTAGCTTTTCATGAACATTTATTTCATCTAGCTACCCTCACATTCTTAGCTCACCCCAAAGCTCTATAGGTCAAGCATTGACCAAATGCAAAGTTGTGAGTCAAACTCAATTACTAGAAGGTGATAACTATTGTCCTTTTTAATGGAAACACGTGTTCTTTTTTACCTTCTTTGGAAAGTTACATATGAAATGTCCTAATTTTTCTAACACTAATTATTTCCTTACATATTTTCATCTTTAGCTACAACTCTCCAATGGAAAGTGCATGTCCATGCACATGCAACAAGGGTCCATTTGAGTGGCTTCTCATTAGGTGGTTGTGATCACAGCATACAATAATCATATATAGATGAAATTCTTAACCATTAATTATTTACATATTTCAACCCGATTTACAAGTCTCCAATGGAAAGTCTATGTCCATTGGGCCCATTTTAGTGACTTTCCATTAGGCTGCTGTGATCACGGCATATGATCATAGCATACATATAAAATGTTCTTAATGTTTTTAAAGATTAGTTACATATTTTGAGCCCAATTACAACTCTCCAATGTGAAGTGCCTGTCCATGCACAAGCAACGAGGGTTCATTTCAGTGGCTTTCCACTGGGCTTGTGTGATCACAACAAAGAATCATAGAATACTGTGTAACTGTGATCACAATAGCCTAATGGAACGAGATCCTTAGGCTACGCCCTTTAGGGCTTATTAGGACTCTCTTTTAGCTATCAAGTTGACCATGTGACAAATTTGGTCACAAAGTTTGTCTTTGTTGGCAAAAAAACTTTAGTTGTAAGTATTGTCTGCACTTATCATCATCCCCAAGGCCACGGGACAACTTCACTCAAATCCTCCATATGCATATCTAAGAAAGTAATTCAAAATGTGCAAAGCTGGAAAGCCA
>Ga0116229_10000439_pt1 | contig 54565 bp, 35 predicted proteins | sample S1TSphgellanicum_3_FD_87313 | JGI IMG/M metagenome (GOLD analysis project Ga0116229, IMG submission 87313) | Host-associated microbial communities from peat moss isolated from Minnesota, USA - S1T2_Fc - Sphagnum magellanicum MG | ecosystem: Host-associated > Plants > Peat moss > Unclassified...
AATCGGTAAATCTAAAAATTTAAAATAATATATGGTATTGCTAGTGGAGTCTAGAATATAGGGGGGTTAAAATATGTGCATATTAAAAAATTAAATAATAATAGGGGGGGTGGAAATATAAATCCAAAATCTAATTCCCCCCCCCCCAAATAGTCATTCGATGCATGTATTTGACAAAAATAACATTAAGTGTCCCCCCCATGTGTTTGTCACATAGAGAAAACGAAAAATGTGGATTCAAAAAATATGCCAAAGTAGTGTCAAAATAAAAATGAAGCATCATCAAATGAAGAATTTATTAATGAAGTGCATGAAACTTTCCTTACATATATATAATTTTTAAAAGTTTCAAATGACATAATTGTTGTCAATTTTTATCCTTGAAAGTCCATTTCACATTAAAAATTTTAATCTTTTGCATGGATTTTTTAATCAATCACATGTTTAAAATATTCATAAGTTGGCTTATTAATATTTATGATTAAAAACGTAAGGGATAATTATAGGATTTATGATTTGATAATTGTTAAAATTGCAAAAAAATCGTTAGTGTTTGATTATGGATTCTCAAACACCATTTTTGAGCCACCTAACCATGCTTTCATTCGACCATGTTATGCATGTGTTGAGCCATAGCCCAACCTATTGAATCTATCCATTGAATTTTGGGATTCTCTTCCAAATTTAGGAAATCAAATGGCTCTTTATATGCCCCATATTCAAGCATGGGCCTATCATGCTTCAAAATGGCAAACTGAAAAAAATTTCTATGTTTATCCCCCACCACCCCATTAACAACTTGTTGAAACATTAATTCCCTACCCTTGCATGCATAAGTAGTTTCATTTTTAACATGTTTACAAATCTTGGCCATGTAGCACTCCCCTTTTATCACCTTTCTCAAAGTTTTTTTTGCCTTTATGGGTAAACTTATTTTAGGAACATCACACCCCAAATTTCTAATACCCATCCAACTTTAGGACAACATAGCATTGACATAAAAAAAAACTTTTCATTCCAAATTATTTATCGAAAGGTTACCTAAGTCATAATTCAAAACTTTAATTAAATTTACAAAAAAATGTGTTTTGATGTGGAAATTAATGCATAAGGAAAAGTTTTAAAAATGTAACACAAGGGATTTTTTTTATCAGGAACACAAAAGGGTGAAAGCATGGTAAAATATATATACAGAAAAAGTAGTGTAAGCAACAAAATACAAGGGTCCCTAAATAAAAGGACTAACAACTAGATGATTTTATGGGCATAGTAATATTTTTTGGGGGTACATTATTTCTTAAATTTTGTTTGCATGGACTTCAAAAACTAAATTGTTGTAATCATGTTTTTGAAAGCTACTTGCAAGTACTTGAATTGGACCTAAAATTTGTGGTGGTTTGAAAAAAAAAGTTCAAGTATTTGAAAGTAGGTGAAATATTTTTGGAAATATTTGGTTTTTTTTCAAGCACCTCAATATTGATGTGGTGAACATTCTAATATTATTTTTTTGGTTAATGAATTTTTTTTTCATAATTAAAATTATCCCCAACCCTTAAAAAATGACATAATTTTTGGGGATATTTTTGGGGTACTTTTTCAGGTCCGACTGATATGATAAAAATTGCTTTGAAAAGCTAGAAGGATGCCGGAGATGCCCATGAATAAAACTAAAAGTTTCATTTGTTTTGAAATGTTATAATAAGGTTAAAAATTTGAAAGATTGTTATTTTAATGTTTTCAAGTAGAAAACAAGGTAATAAAATATCTTTCTTACACCCAAAAATAATTTTTTTTCTTGGATGTTAATTTTTAACAACACTTCAAATGCCAACCTACTTGATGTCTTTTATAAATAATTGATTGAATCAATTTTCATTTAGTTATGAATTTTTGAATTCCTAAAAGGCCATTGATGTCAAGAACACAAATGATAACTATTTTCAAGTTTTTTTTTTTTTAATGATTAATTTGGATCATTCTCTTGTGCATGTACTAAATAAATAAGAAAATATATCTAATGTGTAAGTGTAAGGACACTTAAAAGAAAGGAGTCATGAATGGGTTAAGAATGGTTCAAGAATCAAAATGCTAATGCATATTATAAGTTTTTAGGGGATCATTCTCTTGTGCATGTACTAAATAAGTAAGAAAATATATCTAATGTGTAAGTGTAAGGACACTTAAAAGAAAAGAGTCATGAATGGGTTAAGAATGGTTCAAGAATCAAAATGCTAATGCATATTATAGGTTTTTAGGCGTTCATTATATTTCATGAATGTGTGCATAGGTGGGGAAAACATAACCCACCTAATCCAATCAAATAAACCAATGCATAAGTAGATGGAATTTTATTTTAAAATTGGGTCCAACTTTCTTATGATTTTGGCAAGGTGGTTCCTAGTGGTACCACCCAAGGATATTTTCAAAAGCAAATTACCCAAACTATTGGGAACAAAAGACTTTTGCAACCAACATGTTTCAAAAAAAGTCCCATTTAGGTGCAAGGAGCTTAACTTATTGTTCAATGCAAAAATATATTTTGCATTTCATAGTGTGCACACAACCATTAAAACCAACTTGCAATTCAACCCAAGGTAGCTTTGTTGCCCATCCAACTTGAAATTTATGTGTTGGGTCATAAGACCGTTTTTTTTTTGTTTCTAGAGCTGACACATCAAAAGGAGGAAACATAACTATGCATCAATTCCAAACAGTTTTGGAGGAGAATCTAGTGGGGATGATTTTATACTTAAAGAATCACTCAAATTGAAGACTTGCACATTAGTTGTGGGTTGTTGACTGCCAAAAGCATTAGAAATGTTACAAAACCCTACAACATTATTAAATGAAGCCACATCATGAAGAACAATCGGAATAAAATCAATAGGGTTGTGGGAAAACAAAAAATATTTTTGTGAGTTTCATTTGCGGTGGCACAAGAGGTGGTGTCGTCTTCTTGAACCTTAAGATGATACATAAGCTAGCAGAAAAAAATTACAATAAAAAATGAACATTGAACAGTAAGAATAATTAGGATTTAAGGTTTTAGAATGACTCACCAGTTGCTTTGAATAAGAATGAAAAAGTATAAGCTAAACATAAAAAAGAGGAGATATTGTCATTAGGATTTAGGAGCCAATAATTAAGGTTCAAGGTTCTTGAACAACTCAATTGCCTTGAACAAAAACAAGCTAAACAAGTACTAAAGAATCAAAACTTTAGATAGAAAATGTAGCCTAAGGCCCAATAGTTGGGAATTGGGGTTTAAGGCTCTTGAGCAACTTAGCACTGAACAATCATGATTCATGACCAAATAGGTTACAACATTGAATAAGTAAGACACTACATATGATATTGTAACATGGGCCCAACAATAGGAATTAAGGTTTAAAGTTCTTGAGCGACTCAACATTGAACAATCATGGTCGAACATGTTATAATATTTAACAAATAAGTGCATATGATGTTGTAGCTAGGGCCCAACAACCTAATAGAATTGGTAGGTATTAGTTTGGGTATCAATTATATTAATACCCAACATGGTATCCACCCAAAATGATATATATGTTGGGAAAACCAGTTTAATATATATATATATATATATATATTTTAGGTCATTTCAAAACCTAAACCTCAAGTAGGTTATGATACAACCCTTCAAATCCAATTTTTACCTAGTTAATAAGGTTTTAAGCAGTTGTTGCACAATGCAATGATAAGGAAAGAAACAAGAACCTTTTATTTATATGAAAGGAACCCAATTTCTTTTGGGCCCACCATGTTTTTTTGTTTGTTTCTTGTGTATTTTTGCATTTTTGGATTGTTTTTGTTATATTTGCATTATTGCTCATTGTTGCCCTATTGTTAAACCAAATACTAGCACTACTTTTATTTGATGCCTTATTGTTGCTCATAGTTGCTTTATTGTTTATCTTACTTCCCCCTTTTTGTGCTATTGGTACTCCCCCCTCCCACCTTGAATTTGCAAATTACTTATAATTGCTTGCATTGTTTGCATGTATATGGTTTATTGAAACTAAGTAATCACAATGACCAAATTGTTAGGCTTTCTCAACTTTGGCCCCTTAACAAATTATGCAAATATGGAATGGTACATGTGGTGTGCAATTTTAAGATTTTCATAAATGAAAATGAGATTGCATTGGAAGAAATAATTTAGAAGGGAAGGTTTGAAACATTTGAAACATTACCAAGTTCACAATTAAATAATGATGAAACATTGCATTTCATCATGAAAACTTTGCATGAACAAATAATCAATTGAAAACCTCATGGCAAAAAAATGTTGTGTTGGGCACTTTACTATGTTAATGATGGGTCAAATGTGGATGTGGATGTACAATAATTGATGTGTTGTGTGATTTGTTATAATAATCCAATTTTTTTGTAATTATCAACCAAAGGACAAGGTTAATTAAAGGTCTAGTGTCTTATTTCAAGAATATTGGTATAATTACATTGAACTGGAAATTAACATGTGCATGTAAACTGTGGATTAATTGTAAAGAAATTTTAAGATGAAGTGAACAATAACATGAAAAGTCCAATGCAAACATAACTTGCAAAGGAAAGGCACGTAGTAATTGTGAATGCAATCTCTAACTTTTTTAGGGCCATAAAACCTTATAAAAAGGATAATTTGCACCATAAAGTGTTTTTATAAAACTTGGGTCTTTTTGTCAAAAATCATTTCCCCATTTAGTTTGTTGAAAGTATTTTGCTAAAGTGTTTGCAATTATGCCCTTGTGTTGTGATCCCTTTCAAAAAACCTTCAATCAAGAAGTGTTATTAAACATAAATTGAAAAAACAAAATAAACGTAATGTCTTACTAATTTTTGTAGATTGTGTTTCTAGAATTACAAGTTTTGATTTTTGGATGTCCAAAAGAGTGCATGATATTTTTGCATATTACAATTGATTTGTTTGAAGCATCTAAAACTTCAAATCAAACATTGGCAAGGAATCTATAAAATCTTTTAGAGCCTGTGAAAAATGAAAGGTCAAATTTCAACACCATGACAACTTTTTTGAAGTTAATAGTCAATTTTGAAACCTTGGGTATAGTTGAAAGCTTTTAAGGGACGTGTTTTGGACATGCCTTCCCCAAGGCTTGCCAATATGGAATCATTGAATAGAGAATGTGCAAAGGCTTGAGATACGTTACTATTAAATCCACCTTAACACATTTGAATAAATGCATAACATGGTTTTTAAAAATCAAGAAAAGGAAAACAAAAGTGGATGAAGGTGTGTTCACATTAACAAGGGCCACAATATGATAACCAATCTTTAGTTTTTCATGTTTTTATGTCAAAATTTGTATTAATGTTGCAAGTTTTTAATTTGTTTACATCACAATGCTTCTAATATATTATGGAAACATATGGTATGATTTGGAACGAATTTAATGAAAATAAAATACTTAAAAACACTCATTAAGCACTATAACCATTGTTTATTTAACATTATTAAAACTCATTTTTTGGGGAAATTATTTAAACATGGCATATTTTGGGGGAGGTTCTTTAAACAATTATTTACATGATAATATATTGTAACATACTATTGAATCAAATTTGATTTTAAACTTTCAAATGAAAGATTCTTAAAATATTATGGGAATATTTCAAGATAAACAATCACATAAATGGGTGGGTGTGGTTCTTATTAGTGTGGGTGCACTCATGAAAGCTTGCATTATTGCATGCCTTAAGCCCGAAAATTGAACATACGGGTTAAAACAAGATAAAATACAAGTTGTCATATTTGGTTTTTTTGATACTATTTTGAATAATGTCAATGAAGAATTTTCCCTTAAGATTGGAGAATTGATTTGTGCAAGTTTGCAAACAAAGTGACCATGTTTCAAAAAACTCTTCAATTCAAAGAAACTATTGTCCTTTGTTATAACAAGTAGGCTAGTGTTAGGGTCATTCACCCTATACCACCTCCTTTCACATGGCATATGTTGCAAATTATGGTCAACACTTCATCTTTGATTGTCATTGCTTGTGTTTCAAACTAGTCAAAGGGTCATTGTTGTTGAGTAACGTTGAAGAAATGATCCATCATCCTATTTTGGATGTTTTGATTGATGATGGTTTAGGCTTGGATATTGAGTTTGGAGGTCTTGCAAGAAACATAAAGAAGGAAGTTTGTGGGGTCATTGATTTTATTCTTTCCTTCTTGACAAGATATGATGAGTTTTCATCATATCTTTCCTTTAAACTTCTTGACACGGAAAGTTCATAATATGCTAGCCCTAATGCTAAATCTTAGATTCAAGAGTTTGAGATTGAACTCTTCTTTTATTGGTCATGAGTATTGTTGAAGAGTATGATAAGAAATCCTTGTTTCCTATGCTCTTGAAATTTTATTATCATTTGCATCCACTATCTCAAGTTGAAAATTCTTTTATTAACAACATTGATCAATATAACAATTTGAATATATTTGAAATGATTACAACCACCAATGAACTTGTGAAAAGCTTGTTAATTGGGAACTACTAGTATTTCAAAGGTTTCAAATTGATGCAAAGGACATCAAGTGCCATTTGAAGTGATGAAGGAAACATGAATACATTTGTTGTCATTTGTCAACTTTTTAGCTAGACAAATCTTGGGGGATTGTAGGTTTTTAAATTGAAATTGAATGAATCTTTTCTTTTCTTTTTGCTTGTAAACATATAACCTTCAAAAATTGATCTCTATGAATAAGACTTGGTTGAATGATGCAAAGGTTTGTTGCCAAACTCTTTCTAATTTGGTGGAATTGATAACGTTTGAAATGCACTTAGAGAACGAATTAGATGAGTTTGAAAGGTCATTCGAGCAAGATGAATTAAAAAAAAGACTAATCTTATGCTATTTGATTTAAATTATATTTAAATTTTGATCTTATGTTTTTTATCTAAATATTAAATCTTAGTCATGAAGCTTGCTGTTTTTTCTCTTGACTCTTGAAATATTTGAAATTTCAAAAATTATCTTTATAGTAAACAAAAATCTTAAATTGATGTCAAAGAACCATTCAAATATAACGGACTAATGTGAATGAAGTAAGAGCCAGTTGTGAAAGAACCAGTCTTGAATGAGGAAAAAACAATTTAGGAATCAAAGGGTATTAAAATTGAGATTTATTTTTTGATGGAACCATCTAGGTTATTTGATTATAAAATATGCAGAACCAGATCACCTGGTTATTGAAAAAAAGTTAATAACCGGCCAAACACTGGTGTCTAGCTGGTTTATTTGGTCAAATGGTTTATCTATATGATGGAATCCAGCTATAATATCATCATGACCTCATGCATGGATATAGGTAGATAGGGGTTTTCTTTCATTCCAAAATTTTGATATTGAAATTTTGATGATTTATTTCCCAACAATAAAGAAAAATTAGTGGAATTCACACTAGAAAATAAGAAATTCCCAATTTTTTTTTGTTTAAAAAAAAAAGACAAAATTGGTGGGGTAAAACCACTGCAGCAGGTAGATGACACAATTGAGTAAGTGTAAATGTACCCTAAACCCTAAACCCAACAGCATCCACTCCTTGAGCATTAAAATTCAGGGAGTACCCATCCTGTCCTCCTACACTATATTATAAGCTAAGCATTAAATTTGGCACTGGGTATTTCCCAACATGCTTAGATGGCCTTGGCCCTTGGGTGAAAAGTGAAAACCAGTAGGTATAAGTCTGGTGGGTATATAAGCCCTGTGCCTGCCACTTGGTAACCTATTAGGTTGGTATGACTTGATAACCTACAATTAGTACAGATGGTACTGGTATAACCATCCTCATACCAGTACCTTTTTGCAATACCTAATTGCACTACTTTTCATTGCTCATAATAGATTATAGAACCTTTTGGATTGTGTCAGGTTTGCCTTGAAAGGATTTTAATATATATTAACAGTGCTGATGAGGATTTTTTTTCTGTCTTTTAAAAATTTTCCCTTTAAGATGTTCTTCTCTGTATCTTGTGCTTCTGTTGCAATTCCAATTCCACAATTAATTAATTGGTGTATGCCACATGCCAATACTGAATGCTTTTACATTATGGATATTCCAATTTACCCTATTTTCATCCATTTATGTCTGTAGGGGAAACATGGGGTAGATATTTTCCATTTACACCTACTTGGCAAATATATATATATATAGGCCTCAACAAATTTCCAATTGGTTAATATGTAAACTTAAATTACTTAATAAAAAATAAAATTGCAACTCAATCATAAATTGAACAAGAAAAAATAAAGTGAGATACCTACCAAATTAATTAGAATGAGATTTTTGAATTAATGAAGTATCACATCACTTGCCTCTTCCCCTTTACTTCTAGAGCTCTAAGATTTAGCCTTTTAGGCTAGTTGTAAATTACTAAGTACTTTGGTATCGTTATGCTCGAATTTCAGTTATATTTAACAAGAAGTTTCAAACTACTTCTAGTGTTAAGGTATTGTAAGTGCCCAAGTTAATGCATAGTCCTTGCCTAAAGACATGGCCCAACAAAAAGCCAGTTTCAAATCTTCCACCCTGGGGTCTAAACAAAAATCCTAACCCTGATCAAACTGAACCAGTTCAGGTGCAAACACAATTCAAATCCAACACAAACTCCTCTCGGTAATCAGGCAAATTTAGTGCAACAACGCCCAAAAATGCTACCTGGAAGCAATACTTCCTCCCTGGGATGAGGCAGGGCACAACAAAGTGAACCATAAAAGTGGCCCCATTCTAGTGTGCAAAATGTTGCATACTGTTTCAGTGTGCTGCCCATTCCTTGCAGGCATTGTGATTCTTGTTTTGGAAGTTGGGAATGAATGAGACTTTCTTGCCTACAAGACCTTCTTAATTCAATGTATGTCATAGCGACAATATGATGGCCTGATTGATTCTCTGCATATGGCACTGAGGATGCACCTGTGTTTCTGACTTTATTCCAGAGAGTGCACACTTCACAGCAATATAATTGCATTTTAAACTACACAATACTAAGTTTATCAGACTTGAACAATGAAAGTGTTATCGGTAGGTAAGGGTTGTCAAGTGTTGTTCAAAATGTTGGTGCTACTGATTAGTTGCATCAATGAGCTTTGCATTCAAAGTACATTGCTAGTGAGTCGTATTGTATTGGAATAGAAAAAATGTTTAAAAAAGGTTTAGTTTTATCTTTCAATAATAATGGGATAATTGCATTGAAAAAACATGTAGATGAAAACCATGGATTAATTGAAAAAAATTGAGGAAAAATGCGAACAACATGAAAAGTCTAATGAAAAGACAACCTATAAAGAAAAGGTTTTTAATTAGTGCGAGTGCAATCTTCAAATTTTTTGTGGCCATGGATTCTTTCAAAAAGGATAATGTGCATCAAAAAGACTTTTTTTGGAGAATTAGGGTCTTCTAGTTCTTGAAAACCATTTACTCATTTAGTTTGTTGAGAGTATTTGATTGAAATGTTTGGTGATGCAATTATGCCTTTGTGTTGTTTTTCCTTCCAAAAGACTTTTAATCAAGACATGTCATTGGACTTGATTGAAAAGGCAAAACAAACATATGTTTTACCAATTTAACAAATTGTGTTTTTATTATTAAAAGTTGTGATCTTTAGATCTCTAAAGGGGCACATGACACTTTTACATTGGTTGTGAATTTCTTATGGAAGAAATGGATGCCAAAACATATTATAATTAACTTGTTTGACACATTTGAAACTTCAAAGTAGGTATCGGCAAGAAATTTGCAAGACCTCTTATAGTAGTATGGATTAACAAAGAAAATGCTTACTTATATTAGTGATGAAAAGTCAAATCTGAATATCATGATAGTTGTTTTGAAGTTAGAAGTTAATTGTGAAACTTTGAGTGTGACAGAAAGTTTTGAGGGCACATGTTTTGGACATGCCTTTGAAGTCTTGTTGATATGCAATTGTTGAAAAAATAGTGTGTAAAGGTTTGAAATATTTTTCCATCAAATCTACCCAAGCATATTTGCAAATATCTATAACATGGCCTAAATTTTCAAAAAATAATAAACAAGAATGGACAAAAGCTTGTAAGTTTGTAAGCAAAGTGAACATATTTCAAGAAGTTTTCCAATGCAAAAAAATCATTCTCCTTTGCTATAGCAAGTAGACTTGTCTTAGTGTCATTGGCAATGTACACCATCCTCTCACATGATATATATTATAAATTATTGTAAACATTTTATTTCTTGTTTCAATGCTTGTGTTTTAAACCAATCAAGAGGTTATTGGTTGTTGAATGCCTTGCATGTAGCCATATCCATGAACCTTAAACTAAAGGAAGGAATGAATCATCTTCTTGTTTTGGATGCTTTCATTGATGATGATTCAAACCTAGATATTGAATTGGGAACTTTTGCAAGGAATGTGAAGAAGGAAGTTTGTGGGGTCATTGACTTTTTCCTTTCCTTCTTGAAAACACATGATGTGACGAGAATTCACAATATATTATCCCTAATGTTAAATCTTAAATTTAAAATTTTAAAATTAATCTCTTGTTTTTTTTGGTCATGAACAAGGGATGGACATAGTTGAAAAATATGATAGGAGATCCTTGTTTCCTATGCTTTTGAAGTCTTTGTCATTATTTGCATCCATTATTCAAGATTAAAAGTTTTTTTTGTTGACACAAATGATGAATAATATAGCAATTTGAACATTTTTGAGATGATAGAAAGTATTTACAAAAGATTTTGTAAGTCAAGAGATGTTGATATTTCAAAAATATCAAGTGAACACAAAAAATCATCAAGTGCCATTTAGAGTGGTAGAGGAGATAGAATTTGTGTTCCAAATTGTTGGCTTTTTAGTTCAACAAATATTGGGGATTATAAATTTTCAAATTAAAATTAAAAGATTTTTTTCCCTCATTGGTATACTCACCAATTTGAAGAAATGTTCTTTATAATCGGATAATTTTGAAAAGTTAAATTTTTGAATATAAAGTGGCCAAATGATGCCAAGGTTGGTTGCAAGGCCCTTTTACTTTGGTGGAATGGATAGATTTTGAAATAGACTTGAAGAGAAAATTAGATGAGTTTGAAGATTCATTTGAGTGAGATGAATTGAAAAAAGACTAATTTTTTCTTGACTATTTTTCGTTTTGGATACTAGATTTTGGTAATGAAGCTTGCAAGTTTTTCTCTTGGCTCATGAGAATATTAAAAATTTGCAATTTTTTAATATTTCATCTAAATCTAAAATTGATATTAAAGAACTAGCTAAATATAGTTGACTAATCTAAATGAAACAAGAATGGGTTGTAAAAGAATCAATCATGCATAAGACAAAAAATAAATCAGGAAAGATATTCAAATTAAGAAAAATAAATTAATAGAACCGCCTTATTTTTTTAATTAATTTCTTAAAAAAACCAGATCAGCTGGTTTTTAATAACCGCCCAACACTGTTTTGGACCCAAGGAAAGGATATTGGTGGAAATTGGAGGAGGGGCTTTTGTCCAATATATAATTCACAGGGATGATCAAGTCTTCCTTCACAATTCTCCCTTAAATCATCACACCAAAACATTCACCATTCTTTCATTACTTGACACTTGTCCTTTGTTCTAGTTAAATGGAGCTTATGTTTAGTGTTTACCCATGTTGTTTGGTAGTTGTTCACACTTTACCACCTTTTTTTTTCTTTCTCTTTCTTTTTCCCTTTGTTGAATTGGAACTGGAACTGGGATAGCCTAATCAGCCTGGAGGCAACAATAATCAGGCCTAAAAATAACCATAATTAGCTTTACAATAACAAGAATCAGGCTTAAAATAACCTTACTCAGCACTAACCTTGATCTTAAATATGCCTATAGCTTTAATTATGTCTTATAAACATTAACCAAGCCATTCGACAATTAAGTGAAACTGCCAAAATCATTAATCAAATAATCAAGAAGTGGGAACTGGGAAAATTATCAATCGCAATATCTAGAACTGGAAATGTCTTCCTAAAAAAGAAAAATCAATTAGTCATATATTCCCAATAATATTGAACAATTATAGGGTTTCATAATAAGGCTAAGTTCAGGGTCCCCTCATGTTTTTGGGTGATTCTTCCTTATGTTTTGCAACAAGATCCTTTATGTTAACATCTTGGACCAAATTAAGTTAAAATTTATGTCTCAAAACCAGACTGAATTTTTTTTTTTCCAAAAAGAAGAACTACCCAACACTAATACATACCTCAAGAAAGGTAAATATTTAGGCACATTTGGCACATTTATTTTAAAATCAGAAATGCCTTAAAATTCAAAAAATAATATTATTCAAATTCTGAATTGTGCATTTTGACATTATTGAATGTTTCACCTTAACTAATGTATAGGTCCACCAAATGACAATGTATGAAATGCACATTATTTTTGCACCTCATTGAGGACAATTTCCAATTGGATCATCAAGAGTTTCACTAACATCCATCCAAAACAAGCATAGTAATGCACTTGGAAAAATTTCCTAAGTGTATTTGGAGGGCACCTTTTATGAATAGCCTTCCTAGAAAAGAGGAGGGACTTTCCAGCTACTCCTTAAGAGAGGGAAGGAAATTACTTTACTTAAGGTGCATTCACACTTGGTGTTAAGGACTCTAGTATTAAGTTCCCTAACACCAAGCTAGTCATTTAGAACCTAAACCTATTTACCATGAAGATTTTATGTTAAGTTAAAATTCACTTAATATTAAATAATCACCCATTTAACGTTGGGTGCCACCTAAGATGCCACCTAGATTTTCACTTAACACCGACTTAACATTAGGTGTGAATGTGCCTTTATAGGCACAAGATCCCTTGCACTCTTAAAGAGTGAGAATAATAACCTCCCCTTTGCATGCCTCATGTTTAGGTTGATGAAAATCTTCACCTTGTACTGTCCAAAGAGTAAAGCTCACAGGCATGGGACATTCCCAACCCATACTGCCTCCTCCTAGGCCCCTTATTTTCAGATTACCCCATCATCGGGCTTTACCCTACACATAAAGAACCAGGGATCCCTTTGTTGGCCTTGCCTTGTAAGGCGGGGATATTGTGTTGAGAATCATTATAGAGTATAGTAGCTTCAAGGGATTTCGCCCCCTATCAACTAGGTGAGATGATTCATCCTAATTTGGTTGTCAAAGATTTACATTCATCTTTTGACAATTTTTTTTCTCTTCCACCTCCTCAAATGTGCACCCAGCCCAACTGACTTTGCGACCAATCCATAACCACAAAACTAAATATGAAAATATTTCCTACAAAAATGGTTATGGCACCCATCATACGCAAAAAAAAAAAAATGTAATTCTTTCAAAATGTGACAATGTTATTGGAAAATTCAAATACACATGCAATGACAAATCTTCTTTTTTTTTTGGCCTGAGATTTTGTACAAGTGTGAAAAATAAATATGAAAAGAGAGTACTTGGTCACTTTTTTAAAAAGAAAAAGTCATTAGATTTGCAGAAAATTAAAAATCATGTTGTGACAATTTCCTATTGATTCTGGTTTGGTAACAAAATTTTAAATGTTTAAATAGGTTTCTAGAACATGTCATCATTTAATGTGAGATCCCTTTTGGGTTCCTCATAACTAATGTGATGTTAAAAAATGAAAAATTATATTTATATATATGTTGAAAATTTTCAACATTTCCAAAAAATGTATAATTAGTGTCAAACTGGCCCAGGGACTAGAGTATAGTCTGAGTATTGTGTTGGCAGAGAAGCATCTTCTTGTCTATTATTGAGAAAGGGAACACTGCCATAATCATCTGTATTCTGAACTCATTGCAAAAGGCTGTAGAAATTGAAAAGTTAAAATATGCTCAAATTGCTCAATAATGTAAATACATACACAAGTGTGCACACACACACACACACACACAATCCAATAATTTCCTAAGCATGTAACCAGGTTTTGGGTCTTATTTCCAGTACCTATGTCAGTGTTTCCCAGAGTGGGGATGATGGATCAATCTATGGTGGTGGTCTGGAGTCTTCTCTGGACTCTCTCTGTCTATTCAAGAATGCTGCTCCCCATGGCAGAAAATAATATACAAGAAATTGTTGAAAATAGGCTATCCATAGAATAATAATTTCTAAATTGTGAATCATTGGTGGAAACTGTTTTAAGCTTTGGAACCATTCACACCCATTGAAAAATCATTTACCGTATACAGCCTTATTTCACATTCCTAGGTGGACCGGACCTTGCCGTAGTACGAATTGGGTTTTGGGGTGTCTGTCCTATTGACGCACTATTTCAACAGGCAGCCATCCCCCTTGTTTTACTTTTGTTGGGCCGTGCTGTCAGTTTCCGTTGTAATGTGAATTAGGTGCAGAACATGATTGAGATTTTTTATATATAGTGAATTGAATTGACGGTGGTGACTATGCTTTGAGATGTGGTTTGGGACCTGAATCATTGGTTGGAGAAACTGGTTACAGTTTGGAACAGGCCCTGGTAGAACCCTTTACCACCTATGGAACAGTCGTTTGCATCACCAGCTGATTCTTCTAGTGTAATAAGAGACTGCCTTATAGAATGCTTTTCTTTTACTTCTGCTGTTCACAGGGCATTTTGAAAAAGGGGCATGTCCTCTATGATGATGGTTGTTTTGATTTTTTGAAACTCCACAAATTTTTTTTCATTTTTTGGGATTTGAAGAAATTTTCCAACTAGGAAGGATTTGTTTTACTCTGATCCAATTTTTTCACCATTGTCAAACCCAAAAATGGAAATTGGTCATATATAGACATAACGCAAAGTTTTATCTTTTGGCATTTTGTTTTGCACATCGACGTTCCAAGGCTATATAGTTATAAAGTCCTTAATAAAAAGGATTGATCGTAAACGTTTTATCAATTGATGTCCGGTTGTTGATTTATTGTTCAATAACTGAATAAACAAAAAAATTAAAAATAAGAAATGGAGGTTCAATTGGACCTGTTGACACATAACACCTCCATTTTGACATAGAATATATAATTTGAAAAAGCTGAAGAGTAAGAAAATTGAAGCCACCCAGATTCAGTATGGCTGAGTTCAATTGTCAAGGTTGATAGTATGCAAGAATTGGCACAACCCTATTTTCAGTGTCAAAAAATACATTGTTACACACAAGGGTTGATGAAAGCACTGGAAATTGTAGAGAGTTTGAGAAAAATATAAAATGACGACATCATGAGTCTGAAAGTTGGGATTGCCACTTAAAGCAGCACTTTGATGAAACGATCCTTTCAAGAAGCACAATGAGCTTGAGACACTAATCTGCTACAATAGAAAACATTTCTACAGTAGGAAACTCACAGCAAACATGACACAATAGAATTTACATGGATTCCAAATTGTCACAACCAGCTTCTCCTTATTTGTACCTTCTTGGGCAGCAAGCTCTGAGTCCACATGGGGATGGGGAAATTTGGAGGTACCAAAACTAAAGGTTCTTATGTGACCTAAAGGCATGTCCTGTGTGTTGCTGTACGTAGTTAGGGTTTTACCTTGTTGTGCTTTGCTACATGGTGATGTGACCATCACCTTTTTGGTAGTTGGTCTTTGAAGGAAGGTGATGGCGGCCAGTAATGACATTGCCATTATTAAATTTCTTCTATACTTGGTTTGTGTTGTAAGTTTGGTGTGCTGGCTGAGAAGTTTTCTACGGATTCTCTATGTGGAGGCATTGTGCGGAGGAAATGCAAGAAGGATGGACCAAGGGAGTTAGAAGGAGGATTTAAGGCAAGCAATGCTCTTATCAAAGGACGGACCTAGAAAAGCTAGGTACCACTGTTTTGTGAAATCGTGTGGTTCTTCTGTTTAATTTTGTTCTCTGCAACAAGGTTATATCGAACTTTTAGTTTCCGCTGATAGGTATAGCTTTATGTGAAGTTGTAGAATAGAGCAGTGTCAATAATTTTTTTTGTGTTTTCCTTGACTTGAAACTAGAGATATGGAAAGGATGATAATGTTAAGGTTCATGAGTCGAACAAGTCCCATGCACAAAAGGTTGGGTAGAATTCATCTCTATTGTGTGATGATGGTGTAAAGGTACCTTGGTTTGGGAATGCACCATTGAGAAGACAAGGGTGGATATTCTAGGTTTGTACCTTTGTAAACATGGGATGATACTTGTCCATAGACTTGAGAGGTGAACACAAAGAGTTCTGATCCATGTTTTCCAATCTAGGGTTGTTAAGGATTACAAAACAGTGTGCATAATGTGTATTGATTTCTAAAGTTTGGTGTTGGTCACTAGGAGTATGTTTCCAGGACACTATAAATAAAAACTTTCTAGTGTGCGGATGAGTTGTGTATGGGAATGGTAATGCAGATAGTGTAGTATGGAAATCTTCTATGCCCCAATTTTGGTATCAGGTAATGCAAACAATATAATAGGCATATGTTTTGCGCCCCAATTTTGGTTACACTGTAACAGCTGATTTTTCCCCTATGATTATGAAGTACTTGCACACAAATTATACAATTGAGAATTATATGACATTCAATTGGTTTTTGATATGTAAGGTTATTGGGAAATTCCAGATTTCAAATAGGTTGAAGGATTTCTCTACCAATATATTAATCTTCCTTGCTAAAAGATGAGTGGATTATACATCCTCTGCCTTGGAATTTCACATATCATAGACTATGCATAGGAAACTGAAACAAGAACGAGCTAAAGTCAAAGTTTATCTACATTATGATGCCCTTTAACCCCAATCCCTAGAAAGTAATAAACTCTCAGAAAAATTTAGGTTGTTTCATGTCTTTTCTTCTTTTTGGATTGTGTAGTTTAACATTATGGTTGTGAACTTGACTAAAGAGGTTTTTTCAATCTTATATTGAAGTTTTCTAACCTTTTTTAGCCTTGGGAGTTAGGGAATGCACTTTGGATTTACATTATGAAAAATGGGGATCAACAAGGTTCTTTACCATCAATACCACTTGACAAACTTAGGGGTTTGTCAAATTAAATAACTATTTGCAATTCAAAAAAATGACAACAAATAACGTGATAACAAGCATATCCCATCTTGTATAGTCATTTTATCCTTTTGATGAAGGTGTTTGAGTTTGCAATTGTGACTCTTGTCACCACCATTTGTGACAATAAAGACAACAACAAAAAACAATGCATCAATGTTGTAGACAAACTTCAAGGTTATACAAAATACTTTGCTAAATTTGAAAAATAAAAACACCAACTTCATGGACTTGACAACTTGAAAGGCTTTCCTTATATTTGGCTCCAATAAAATGGTCCTTCATTTTTTGGGGGGATGTTCCCAATAAAAATGGCCTAGGTGTGCATGGCATTTGCTGAAAATGGCCTAGATGTGCATGGCATTTACTAAAAATGCACCTTTTCATGTGCAAGTGTTTCTTCAATCATGAGGACAAATCTCTCACCCCTAACAACCACCAAAGTAAAAAAAGTTTGTAAAGATTATACTATGGGGGAAGAACAAAAAGCCAAGACAACTTTCTCCCTTAAGTTGCCACCCTTTTTAGTAGACTCCCAACCAACAACTACAATGGAAATACAAAGAACAAAACAACAATATGTGGGCAAGGATGCACTTAATCACAACAACTCCAATTGTGACTTGTGATAGTAGTTTCAAACTTTGCATTTTTTTCACTAAAAGAGGAAAACTTTCAAGGTCAAAATTTAGAAGGAGAAGTTTGAAAGAAGAAGAAGAAGAAGGAATGAAAGAAGGAGGAACACTTACCCTTAAACTTTAAACCTAAACCCAAAGACCTTAAACCCTAATTACACCCAAGATTGGAAATCTTCCAAGACCTAAAATTTTCAAGCTAAATATTAAGAGTTAGTATTGAGCCAAAATTTGAACCAAAAACTTGGAATTGACCAACATTAGTTGCTACCTACTTTTTAATTATTTTTAGTTGTCAATTTAAGTCTTATCTTATGAAGTCAATAAGAGCAAAAAGTTTACAAGTCATAATTTCCCTATTCAAAATCTTTAAATAAATGTCATGTTAACAATCTTTTTCAAAACCTCAATTATAATTTTAATACCTACCCTAGCATTATCATGGTTGTACCATCTTATTAAGGTAATTGTCACATGTGCTAGATTTAGTACACAATGAGTGACAACATTTTCCAATACTAATAGATGTCATTTCACTTTGATGGATCACATTCCTTGAATCTGTGGTAAGAATTTTCATACCTGTTATATAGAGTTTTTTTGATATTGACACTTGTAGCACTAAATACACAAGATTAGTTTTCTTTTAACACCTTTAAGAATTAATATGCAATCCATCCTAGAACTTGGTTTTTGTTGCTTCCTTAATCATTTTTTGACTTGACATGATCTTCAAACATTTGGCATTCATTGTTGGCATTTTAAATGTTATTATAAATACAATGAAACTATGGAATTGTTAATGTGTTACTTGTTCATTGTTACAATATATAAGAAAACAAAGTGTAACCCCCCCCCCCAAAATGTTTCATTAATTAACATGAAATTTTTGTTATCAACTTTTTTGTTTGAAATCATTTGCATAGTAGACTTGAAGGGTAATTACAAACAATATATTGGGCTTGAAAAATGCATAATGTATATGAAAATATTCAAAACACAATACAAACTATAATAGCTAGATCAAAACCAAAATATTTCTTCTATTTTTTGGTGTGTTCAATTTTCACATAAATGTGTCCTTTTATGGTGAAGAACAAAGAATTTGCAAGGATTTGTTTTTAGGATTTCCCCTATGTATGCATTCCAATTTGTTCTATGAGAGATTTTCTTCTTATAATTTCAATCACAATTGTACAATGTAAATTTCCTCTTACATCAATTTTTAACATTATTCAACACTCTCAAAATTGTGAAATTGTGTAGTCTATTATAAAGAGTGTGACACCTATAATCATTTGTTAAAAATACATTATTTTGGTAAAAGGTTCACAAAAAATTTAATTGTCACAAAAAAAATTGTTCTTTTAGAATTCCTTGTGCCAAGGAAAAGAACAAACTAAGTTCTTATGTAGTGCAAAGCTTTAAACTAAACCCTTTCTCCAAAACTAATACTTGTGCAACAACACCTTTTGATATTTTTATGACTATTGTTGGCTAGTTTTCAAATTTAGGTCAATTATAGTTCCAAATCTTGGGTATTAAAATTTTGAAAATCATGTTTGAAAAAATTCACTTTTGACCCTAATAAGATTTTTTTAATGTCAAGAGAAACCACTTTAAAATTGTTTGGAAGGGTCATTTGTAGATTCATGTTTTCATAAAGATGATAATGAAACATTAGGGTTTAGGTTTTTATTGAAAATGTTGTGTTTGAGTAATCCATTGTGGAGAATGTGACATGAAGTTATCATTATTAACTTTTTCTTTTCACCATTCATTTTTATTTGTAACTTGTGAAAAATGTAAGGAGCTTGCCTTGTTAATAACAAAGAAAATAGATAACAATGAAACTATTTATTTATTTATTAGTGGTAATTCACAACAAACATCAAGTTGGATGTGGCATGGGCACTATTTTATTTATTGCTTCAAGCTACCTATGTTAAGTGGCATCCTCACAGTCACGTTTTAACTTAATGGCCATTCTTTGTGCCACACACAATTACAGGGTTCCCACTTCACACAACCCACAACAATTATGATGCATTGTATGTGATATGTAAACACACCAAACGCTAAGAAAAACTTGAAAAAGATTATTATTTCCAACAAGGAAAATGATACATTTGGTTTAAACAACCATGTTATAAATGATCACACAGATGAATTTAAAAGGTGGGGTGCATACTAAAGTTGGTTCAGTGTTAACATTGGTAGCAAGGATTTTGCCTATCTTGTATGAAGTAAGGCAATACCAAGCTCATACCTATATTACCTTGGTAGGGCTTAAAGTAATATTAACCTTATACCAATGTTATACTAGTTTCAATACCAAGCATTTACTTATTTCATAATGGTCAAAAGCCTATGTTGGACCCTATACCAAGATTGGATTGGTATGAAACTTTCAAAAAACACCCAATGTTAATACCAATTTGGTACTAAAAATAAATAAATAATTTTATACCAAGACCAAGTTGGTTTGTTCAAAAGTCCACACCAAACCAACAAACGAGTGTTTTTCAAATTGAAAATTAAACAAAACACAAGAAAAAGAATAGTGCACTTTAATCCCAAATTATTGCATTTTTTCAAATGACATTCCAACTATTTAAATAATGACCTTATTCTCCATGAATGTTTTGAAGAATCATGTTTGTATAAATTTTGTGCATGTAAGTGTCAATAGTTGTACATATGGTGTGTAAATCCCATGTAAATGTAAATCATCTACATTTACACATCCAAACATTTTACATTTCCATTGTTAACATGTATAATTTTTATTACACTTACTCTTACACGGTGCCATATGAATGTTTTAGGGTGTGTAAGTGTATATATTATATACCTTTAGTGATTATACCTACTTGTAATCCAAATTAATTAATTGTGGGTGCATCCCAAAGGTCAATGTTTTATTTTTGCAATGGGCCATTTTGATTGGCCCTTCACCAAAAATATGACATTTTTAATGCTCCCCAAATATAAGCATTTTCTATCAATATGGGATTGTGGTATTGCTTCCCTTTAGCCATTTATATGTAATGCAAGTGCAAACTTTTGTGCAATGAATATGGGACAAGTTGTGGTGTTATTCCAAGGAATATCTTGAAGGCACATTCTTGGGTGCATTTTATTGCACCTCATTGCTTGAATAGAATTTCCATCCCAACTTTGTTCATCACCATTTTTGGCCTATGCATTCACAAGAACTTGGGTATTCATTGTGATTCATATTAATCAATTGAATTAATTGTGGCACACCACAAAGCACAAATATCTTTAAGGTTTTGTTTGCAATGGGTTACTTTGATTGTCCCATCACCAAAAATGTTTTAAATTCCCCCCACCCCCCTCCTCCTTGCAACCCCTTCAAAGTGATATGTCTTTACATTGTTTTACATGGGACCATGTAAAACTATATTTTTGTTTTACACTTGCATGGAGTCTTAATCCTAAATCATATACACACAACACAAATTTGTACATTGCTAAAAAGCATTGCCCCTTGTCTTTTGTCAAGAATCCATGGTTTGGGTGGTTAATATTGCATCAAAATGAGAGATTTTTCTTTTCATCTCATTTCATTGGTAAAATATATATTATTAACATTCTTGGAAAATTTGTGGGGGCCTATTCAAGGTTGGGGTTCCAAAAAAAGAAAAAAAGACTCCAAGATTTTTGTATAACTACTTTTTACAAATAACATTTACTTGAAACAAATTTAAATTTAAAAAATTGAATAGTCCAATTTAAAATAATTCATGTGAAAATGGTGATATTTCACATGCATACATAATTTTGTATCAATATTTTGGTTTATAACCAAAAATATAAAAAATCCTTAAAAATCCCAAAATGAGTTTCAATGTACAACCAAACATGGTTTTTTGGCAAGATTATTTCTTGCACATGTGATTTACATCTAAAGCTAAACATTGTGAACCCATTAAACGAGTCCAAGCATGATAAAAGATGCTTAAAAAGTAGTCTTAAGAAATTTAATTTCAATAACAATCTCTTTTCAACATTCACATTCAAAAAAATATTAAAAACCTATTAAATTGCATTTTGAAATCATAGAGCACTTCATTGAATTTATTGTGAGTTGAACATAAAGTTTGAGGAATTTTTATATAAGAAAAGTAGATGAAAAGTATGTTCTAAATTGGTTGGTTGTTCAAATTTTCCAAAATACTTTTACATTTAAACTTTGATACATTATGATTATAATATGAAAAGTTGAAACTATATCCATACACATTAGGTTTTTATCAACTTGAAAGTATAATAATTTTAATCAATGTCTTATTTTCATGTACTTATGATTCTATTTTACAGAACTATGACACATAATTTTCATTACTTGCATCTCAAAAAATGTGATTATTCAATATTATGCAATGAAGTCAAAAAACTTCTTAGTGTTGATCATTGATGTAAATAATATTCATGAATTCAATATATTCAAGTATGTTTTATGCATATTTTCTAAAAAAATAGCAAGTGTCTCCAACTAGCATACTTTACCATGCATATGCCCAAACATAAATCTTTTGGCCAAATGGTTTAAAAAATGAATCATTTGCCTTACATCCCTTTCCTTCAAAATTTCAAGACTTTGAAATTGTTGTATGATTTGGTTTTTTGTCAAGTTCACTTAATGAACATGTACTTTCATAAAATTGGGAAAAAAATGTAAACCAAAACCAAAAGTTTAGTCAAAAAGTAAGAACCCACCAACATTAGTTTTTACTATATGGTACTATGGTGGGTATTAATTTAGTCAAGCCATAAGGAGGAAGGAGAGAAAAAGGGGCAAAGAAAAAGACTAATAATTTAACCCCTAAATGTCAAGGCAAACCAATTTGCTCCATGTAAAAACCTTTGAAGAAATTTTTAGTTAAAAGAACATTTACAAATTATTTAGTTGTCTTTTATGTGTTGTAAGCATTATGTGTTTTGTTTTGAACCCTAAACCCCAACTTCCCAAAAATCATCCCCTTGCACATGTAAACAAAAAATTGAACCCCAAGATAATAGATGGTTTTCAAAGCTAAACTCAGAGCTCCCACATCAACAAATACTCATTTTCCCTATCCTTTTAAATCATATTTCTAGATCTTTTAAATTATTTCAAATGTATAGAACCTAAAATTTTGATGCCATGAACCATTCATGAAGCAAGTTACTGCATGAGCCTAGAGCATGAGCCTAGAACCTAGAGTTGAAACTTGGGATCATAAAATGTCTTTTCCCTTATACACATGTAAATAAAACCCAAGAATTTAACCGCAAAATTAATGTTATACTAATAAACTTAGAAGCAAACATGAGGATGAATGTAAGTAGTCATCTTCATTATGGACGAATGATTTATTTTATCATTAAATTTTTATGGATAATTGTTTTTTTCCATAATTTTAATTAATTAAAGATTCATGAAACACAATCTAATTATATATGACATAACATTTGTTGAATAATATAATATAAATTCTATTATAGATGTATTTCATGGCTATAGTTTGAAATGCCATTATTTTTTTAATTTCTTAATTATATTACCATTACTATGTTAACATTCACCCCATGGTCATTATTGTTGTTGTTGTTGGTTTTTTTTTTTTTCGAACAAACTTATCCAATGTCATTGATGATAGTGGGTTTTTTCTTCCCTTTCCTTAGTTGCCACAACTTCTTTCAAACCTATTTATAATTGTCCTTGGCAACAATGGGGTTTTTTTTTCATTTTTTGTCAAAGGTGCCATGACTTTCTTCAAATTTGACCAATGTTGTTGACAATAGTGAGTTTTGAATGTTTTAGATATTTTTAAACTATGTAATGTCATTAATAATAATGGGTCTTTGAAATAAATTAAAATTCAATTTTAAGCACCTTAATTAGTTTTTTTCAAACGACCTATTGTTATAGCTGACATGGGTTTTTGTAATTATTATTATTTTCAAGGCACCCTAGTTTTCCACAAAGTAAATATATAATGTTGTTGACAATAGTTGGGTGAAGGGGGGGGTGTGACACTCATTCCATGACAATATTTCTTGAATTGTTTAAACAATGTTCATGAAAATGATTTTTTTAAACAAAAATTTGAAAATCATTTTGGTTCCATCATCATATTTTCCCCTACTATCAGAATTTCATTATCCATCATTATTAGATGACATTCGAGTTTGAGATATTAATATTTGGACAACAAATGAGGATGGATAGAAACAATTTTGAATTTATTTATCTTCCAATCATCGATGAATTTCATCCAATGATTTATTTATTTAATCCAAATCATTCATGCAAAAGTGACATTCATCCATATGAAATCATTCATCTATGGACATATTCATCCTTGTATATGAATTAAAATCACATTAAAGTTTAAATTCCAAGTTCAAAGTTCTAAGCTTAGGCTTCATGTCATGCACAAGCCATCCTCAACCATTCATGATCCCCTACAACTCATCATCAACTCCATTCATGCCATTAACATTATACATTTTCAATATTCATATCACAGTCATCTAAATATAGGATCTCTTATGTAGTGGACATTTTCAAAGATGTATAATTAGACAATTCAAGAACTTCACACTATGGGCATTATTCCCATCAATGCAACATCTACCCATTCAATTAAACAACAACAACAACAAAAACAAAAAAAACCAAATGAAAGATCTTTAGTTTGCCAATGGTTGCTCCTTTTATCCCCTAACCTTTACAACAAAACTCCATCCCATTTTCTAACAACATCCACACTCCATGCATAAACAACAAGGAAAACAACAAAAATTAATGTAACACATCCCAAAAATCTTGCACCACCATAATCAAACACCATCTCCATCACTTCACCGCAAATTAACAAAAATTTCATTAAATGATGAAAGAACACTACAACAAAAGGTGTCCTTGTATGCCAAGTGATTTCAGTGGATTTTGAATGAATTCACTTGTTGTAATGAACGAGGACCAGTGAAGAAGCAGTGAATTCATTGGTTTAATGAACTGGGACTAGTGAACTACACCCACATTTTGTAGTAATGGAAAAAAATAATGATAATTTTTGGCACTTCAACTACCAAAACATGGCTTTTCTTATTCACATTTTAAATTGTTCACACTAGACAAAAATCCAAGTTACATTATGTGGTTTTTTTTTTTTTTTCCTTGTGATATCCAAAGGGTGTTATACATGTACACATCAAATATCATGAAAGAAAAAATTAAAAATTTGATGAAAATTTGTTGATTTTTATGCATTGCATCAAGGGCTATTATTTAGAAAATGTTTTAGCCTGAAGGTGTTGCCCTACATTTTTCTTTGTATTTATGGTTTTCTTTAACATTTAAGGGTTAAACATGCATAACAAAGAAATTTAGGGCAAAAAGGAACTTAACGAGGCCAATGGGGACCATTTTTTAATTTATGCGTGTCATCTTTAAAGAGGGGCCATGCTAATCTTCTTTGTATAATTTCACTCTTATTGGATGTCTCAAAAGAGACGCTAGACCAATGGCAAAAGCCTTTAATGTAATGGTTGTACAATTATTTGACTTTATAAATAATGGTCAGTTCAAGGTTTTTTATTATTTCAATTGCATCATATAGTAAAACATTTTTAGTTCTTTGAAGGAAAAAAAAAATCAAAATCAAAGAACTACTAGGTTTAGTTACCATTCATGATACCTTAAAAAAAAATTAGTTTCCATCAAATAGTTGATAAAAAAATTTTAAAAAAACTAGTGGTTGTTCAAGTTCAAATGTTGAAAACCACAATCTACATGTTAGAATCAATTTGTAACAAAAGAAGACAGTACTAGTGAAAATACAAATGATTAGTAACACATGGCCAAAGTACAAATATGTCTAAAATAGGAATAGATCACACCATCTTGTAGTCAATTTTATTTCAAAACTTATCTTACATTCCTATGACTCCTACTTGATAACTAATTTTACATGACTTAAGATTAAACCAAAAACCTATTGGCATGAAGTAAATCAGATCATTACAAACATCCTTTCACATGCTATCTTAATCTTCCATATAGCATCATAGTTACTCCCAATTTATGAACCCTTCACAAATTGCCCCACAAGATGGCCCGACAATTATGGTTTGAACAATCAGCCTTTTCCCCCAACAATTGATAACAATTAACCTAAGTTCTCCTTTCAAAAATTTCAACATAAAAAAGTATTGACAAACATAACCCCAATTTCTTAGAAATTGTTCCTTTGCACATATACACCATGAATTGAACCCCAATATAATAAATGGTTAACTAGGAGCAAAGAAGTTACATTTGGAGCTCCCACATCAACATGTATTCATTTTCCTTATCAATATGAAAAATCCTATTTGTTGGAACCACATTGCCTTGCAACTAGAACTCCAAAACAAATAATATACAATTACAACACAACTAAAGCATGGAAATACAGATAATTAATAAATAAAATGCCACATCAAAATATCAAGGAATTGTACTATAATTGCAACTTAGTTTCGAATAAGACACCTACATGGTGTAATTTACACATTGTACATACAAACATAGTTAATCATGTTTGATTTTTTGGCAAGTTGCACATTAATTGAATGTGACATTTACAATTAATTATCAACTATGATTCCTATTGATATAACTATTGTGCTACTATGTTGCCATTATAAAAGTATTACTTTTCCACTACTTTGTGATTATTATTCAAATGTTAATAAGTTAATAATTAAACATATTCATATTTAGATATTTAATAATTATTTTGAATTGATCAGTTTAATTCAAACAATTAATTTGTTAATTGAATCAAATAATCAATTTATAAATAATTAAGACCTTAACTAATTCTCAAAATTAAAATAATTAATAAAAATATTTATTTCAAATAATTAAGTATCAATCCACAAATTATTAATTCACAAATATTTGAAATTCAAACACTTAATAACAATTTTTTAATATTAAAATAATAGATTATTATTTTAAATTCAGATAATTAATTATCTGAATTAAATATATGAAAATTAATTATCTAAATTCACTGACTAACTAATTATCTAAATTAAAATAATTAATTTAGATAATAAATAAAATAATTAACTATTAAATAATCCAAATAAGTAATTTTGGGAATCCAAATAATTAATTATTTGAATTTTATTTGAATTCAAATTAGTAACTATTTGATAATTAACTAACTAAATATTTGAATTAAATTTATTAATTTAAAAAATAATTCAAATGACTATTTCAAATATTGATCATTGATAATTAATTCACATATATAATTATCAAATAATAACATAATTAGTTGTAAAATTTACAAAATTAAAAAGAAACACAAAGAATGTGGGAATTGTTTTTTATAATTACAACCCAATTTGTGACTAATGTGCAACTTAAAAATTAAACCCATATGTTTTATCCTTGAATTCCATCTCACAAATTAGATAAATAAGGTGTCTTTTCTTGTGTGTTCACATTAAAATACATGTGGTAACTTGAAATGAATTCAAAAAAAATTAACATTAAAAGCAAAACATATATATTTTTTAAAACATTTATTTTGTTATTTTGTAGCTCACCTACCTTCTAACCTACTTGCCTACCTAAGTAGGTAAGTAAGTATGTCACATGGGTAGGTCCTACCTACCTACCTATGCCTATCTATTGACTTATTTAGCTACATAGATATATTTTTATTTTTATTTTCATCTTTCAAATTCCAATTAATATGCCACATGGCAATTTTATATCATTCCACATATCATAATCTAAAACCATATAAAATGAACAATCATAATGGATGGTGGAAATCAATATTCAAAAAAAAAAAATTCACTAACATTACTATAAAATGTGGGTGTAGTTCAGTAGTTTTCATTCAGTAGTTTTCATTCACTAGACCAGTGAATTCACTACTTCCCCACTAGGTCCCATTCATTAAAACCAGTGAATTCATTCAAAATCCAGTGAAATCACTTGGCATACAAGGACACCTTTTGTTGAAATGTAAAAATCCCCATAGTGCCATGTGTCAGATTTTGATGGATCAATGAAAAGTAACATAAATATGATGTTACCATTGTAGTTACAAACTAATTGCATTAGAATTGCACAATAGTTGTTCTTACATAGTTGTGACTGAATTACATGAGTTGCATGAATTGCATATGTATATAGTTTCACATATAATGAGTTGCATCCATTGTAACTCATGTGATTTGTCCGATAGCACTCACACCCGTAAAAATACATTGAATTGCAATGAATTGCAAATGGTCATTACAATTTCAAAACTTAGTTGCAAGGCCAATTGCATCTTAGGCATTTTTCCCTTCAATGCAACATTAACATATTTTAACAAGCACATTGAAAACCCAAACCAAATGCAATAAACATAAGATACTTAACTTGTTGAAGGTAATTCCATTTATCCATGACCTTTACAACAAAGCTCCAAGCAATTTGCCAACAACATCCACATTTCACAATATAACAATAAGGAAAAAAAAAAAACAAGGCACATACCAAAAATCTTGCATCACCGTAATCAAATACCATCTCCATCACTTCACCACAAACTAGTAAACAATCCATTGAATGATGGAAGACAAAAAAAAGGTGGTTTTGGCACCTAAACAATGATAGGGTGTTCCCTTTTCACTCCTTAAACCCATTGAGTGATAGACCATTCACACAAGAATAAATCCAAGTTACAAGATTTTTTATTTTTAAGAATTATAATTATGAACCTTAAAAAATGTAATGATAACCATCAAGGGACCATTTTGGTTTTTGATAATCACCCAACACAAATTTGGTGCTCATCATTTTTTTCACCATGAAAATCTAGTTTTGCATTGTAAGGGAGATCACGAGAAAAAAGGACCATTGAAGGTCTTTTTTTTCATCCCCAAATTAAAAGCAATTTTCCAAAATAATGTTGTGTCATTTGTTTTCTATAAACCTTTAGTTCTTGTTTTTTCTATTGTAATACCTTTGGCAATTTGAACACATGTATGTCAAATAATTAACTAATTTGAAATTTTCATTTTGAGAGAAATAATAGTCTTGACAATATTTCTTTCATAATTTGAAAAAAAATATTTCAAAAAATTTCAACATTTTTGAAAATAATATAATTAGTGTAATGAAAAGAAACATGGGTAAAAACATATTGCCCACTCCCACTTATACAAGAAATGATAAATAAAGAACACAATATATGCAATAGAAAAGTTTTGCACACTGATAAAGTTGTTGCCTTTATTTAGACAACAACCCATGATTTATTTCTTAAGGCACAATTGGGATCAAAATGTTTCAAGCTTATTTCCATGAGCTATCTTAGTCCTTAATAACGATTCCATCACAATAAACCCCTTTGATATTAATCTAGAGCATACATTGTCACCATAACCCACAACATCCCAAGCACTCCTAGTCACACAAAATTGGAAACATGTCCCAACTACAAATCTTATCAACCATGGCAAATCAAAGTTTCCTTAGTATTCCAAAATTCACTTAATCCCAACATTTCCCAAGAAATTTGTATAAAAGACATCCCCCATCAAACACTTCTACACTAGAGAAAATTTGGGAATATATCCTCATGTAGATGCTAAAATCCCCACTCATGGACCCATCTTCCTTTGGAGTTTCCATTTCCAAAAGTCTCACTTTCTTTCACACCCAATAACTAGAACCACATATCAACAACTCAAGTATACCAAACTTGAACAATTGGAATCATTATGGACCAACTCTCAAACCCCTTAAAACTTTCATCATGTCCCTATGCTTCTAGCCATAGTCATTCTATTATCAACTTCAACAAATTGTCCTAAACTTTTCTACACATCAATAGTCTAAGAGAAGCATAAACTCGACAATTTATTGTGAGAATTCTTCTCATCAACAAAACATATAACAAAAACATCAAAAACACAAGAGGAGAAATTTGCTTAACTTCATTAACATTAGTCCTTATATCTCATCTTTGTCCTCCATAAGCCACCAAACACATAAATTGCATGCAATAGACCACATCTCCAAATCCAAACACACCACAAACAACCCATTAACAACTCTTTCACTTCACAAAACGTCAACAAATAAAGGAAAAAAAAAACCAAGCACATCCAAAAACTTTTACACCTTCATAAGTAAACATTGCTTCCAAAAGTTTCCCCATGTAGTAGTAGTTGTTGCATGATAGCTCCATTGAATGATGAAAGACAAAAGACAGTGAACTATTTTGACACCACAAAATAAGATAGACTAATGCAACTACTTGGCCAAAACACTTAAGCCCTATTTCCTTCTCATAGTAGGGTATTATTTTTAAATTAGATAACTAATAGCTCTAGATTTTTGAAAAAAAATTTGAATCAAAGAATTACCAATGTCAATCATTTCAAAAACCTTCAAAGAATTGAGTTCTCATGAAAGAACTCGAAATGACATGTAGGTTGCTCACATTTTTCAAAAATGTTGAAAACTTGTTTACATGTCAAAGTTAGTTCTTTGATGTTCTGAGAATTGTAGTTATGTCAAATCCTATGTAACTCAGAAATGTATCCAATATTTTATTATATTTGGTATTTTATTATTAGGGTTTAAGGTGTGAACAAGGAAGGCCCTATCAATGTCGAAGCACTAACAACTGCCATGTGTTTGCCTTTTATCATTCAGTGGAATGGTGGTTGATTTGTGGAGGAGCAACATAGATGTGAACTTTTTGGGATTTGTTTTGCTATGGTTTTGTTTTTCTTGTGTGTGGATATTGTTGGCACCAAGGGATGGAACAAACCTGTGGAGGTCAAGGATAAAAGAAGATAGCCTTCAAAAGCTAAATACCTTTCTTCACATTGTGTGTTTTATTTGTCTTGTTCCTTGGAGTTAGGATGTTGTTCGACTATGGATGCATCGAAGGAAAGAATGCCCAAGATGCAAGGTTTTAAGTTGTCTGGTTGTGGATCTACAATTTGTTTGTTGTGTAGGAGTTCTATAGTTGGAGAGCTAGAGCTGGATAGATCTGTAGTGGTATGAAGTGGAGCCAATGATAGGCTTTAGGGGATTAAGAGGTTGATTTGTGCATGGCATCATAAGTCCAGATTCTATATCCCTGACTTTGTTACAGGGGAGTGAGGTAGTGTAACTAGACATGGAAAGAGAGTACCCCTTGAGGTGGGAGGTCTAAATGTAGTCTCTTTGGTCCTGGAAAGTCACATTCTGTTTGGGTTCAATTCCTGATGTATCTATGAAGAAATTGTTTCTACGAGATTGGGGATATATTTATCAACACTTTCCTATGCTGGGACCTTAGAAAGCTATGGCATTGGTTGTCAATTGTTGAGAGAGAGGGATCATTATCTACATCATAGTTGTTGGGCATTCCATTGGGGCAATCCTAAATGTTCTGCAAAGGGTTTATAGAATGAGAGCAATCAGATGCAATATGGAAGATCATGATATAGCATGTGAGAGGAGATCTAAAGTGATCTAATCCACTTCTTGCCTTCAGCTTTATGGGATGTTCTCAAGTCATGTAGAGTTGGTATTCAGGTAGGAATTATGAGGATCCAAGGTAGGTTGGAGATAATATTGAACACGAGATAGTGTAATGTGTTCCTACTTTGGACATATATTTGTATTCTGGCAATTTGTTGTTAGTAGTTTTTTTCAGCTGCACCCTCTTTTTGGTTACGAACTGCTCTTTCATTGTTTGGGAACCGCAGATAAAAACCCTAAGAATCACCCTAATAACCGCTGGGGTCTGGTCTGGTGTTCTGATAACCGCCCAAAGGGGGTCTGTGTCTTCGTCTTCTTCGCCCCAAGAGTCAGCAGTTCTTTGATTTTGTGGAACTGCAGTCATGAACCCTGAGAACCGACATGATAACCGTCAGGGGTCTGATTCGATTTCCGAAAACTTCCCAACACGGGTCCGGTGGCTCGCCGTCTTCTTCTTCACCACAAGAGTCTCCCATTTTTATATCAGAGCCAGTTCTTTGATTTCCTGGAACTGCTGCAGTTCCCACTGATGAGCGCCGGGGGTCTGGTCCGGTTTCGAAAACCGCCCGACACGGGTCTGGTGGCTTCGCCGTCTTTCTTCTTCTTCTTCGCCAAAAGAGCGCGCACTTAATATATGAGATCTGGTTCTTTGATTTTATGGGAACCGCGGTGATGAACCGCCATGATACCCTCCGGGTCCTGTTCCGGTTTTTCGGTGGCTTGCCGTCGTCGTCGTCGTCTTCACCACAAGCGTCTGGCTTCGTGTCGCGGGTAGAGCGGAGACCTCGGGAGGACAGGACCGCCGAAGCTCCCGTGTGCGTCCCTCTCTCTCGTCCTCTAAACAGAAGCAACTTTCCATAACGACGATGCCGGGCTGTGGTTGTTGTTCTTTTTTTTAGCAATCCAGAATTGTACCCTATAAATAGAACAATTCTACTTGTAATTTGTGCAAAGACGAAGGAAAACTCACACCGGGCCGACAGGCACACAAGCCATGATCGTGCCCACTGCCTGCCTCCGTTTGTGCGCAAGTTTGTTTTTCCAAAGGGTTCTTTCTTTGTCAAGATCGCCGTCTCTGAATTGAGTTCTCGTCGATCTATTTGCCAACAACCCACCAGGAATGTCACTGTGGAAGCACGATCCTCTGAATCTAAAGAACCCTTTGCAATCTGATGTTCCTTTCTTCTGTCCTTCTTCCCCACCAACCCACCCACCAACTGAAATGAATGAATTCACAACGGGGTTCAGATCTTTGCACAGGGACTCCCATGTTGGAGTGCAATCCTCACATTCCCTTGTTGCATTCCAGTAAGCAAACCTCAACCCTAACAGGAATCTGTTACACCTGAACCTCACGCATTTGACTCTGCAATGATGCAGACGAGATCTCAAATCTGCGATGGAGAGAGTAAGAGAGACAGAAGTAATGCTGAGATGCTCAAAATCCTAAGAAAGGGCACCAGCAGCACTCCAGTAACAAGAGGCTTGTAAATGAGAGAGACAGAGAGAGAGGAGCATCATCAAGTGAGGTGGAGAGGTTTGCCTCCCAATGTTGATTAGTCATCAACAAGTTCTGCAAGACGCAACAATGGCAAGCTTCAACTCAATGTTTTCATGGGGCAAGCAGCGACCTGAGAGCAGATCTTTGCTGCCTCCAAAAGACAAGAGAGCTTTGGCAAACAAAGAACAACCATGGGAGCAAATCAGCAGCGGCAATGGCCACCCCGCCTCCTCCTTCGATCAGCACACAGATTCAACAGAGGAAACCCCATGCTGGCCTTCTTTGTTTAGCTGGGCGGCAGCAGCAGTCTCCTCCTCCTACCCATGTAAGAAGAAACCAAAACTGTCGTCTTCTCAAGGATGTTGCAACAAGCATCAGAGACCTCCATCTAAGGTGCACCCACTTTCCTCCCGCATCATCAGAGAGCGTAATTCCAACCCAGCAGCACGAAGATCTCCAGAAGACAGTGGTGGCACTGCGACAGAAGAAACAACAGCTCCACCATTCTCCTCATGGGGTCCTTTCTCCTCCATGGGGTTTGGTTGTATCAGGATGCCTCTGAGTGTTGCAAGACGCAGATCACCAGAAGCAAGAGAGAGGAGACGCAGTCGGCAAACAAGCCCCAAGAAGCTTGGCATAGGTCTTAGCGTGCTTGGAATCTGGCCTGCAGCTTCCAAGTCCGCCACCTTCGTCGAAGACCTGAAGTCCATCATCGTAACACCCACAAGCTGGAAATGGTTCTACTCTTCCGACTCAATCCTCGATAACGTCTTGGCGGAAGCAGCACGGCTGAAGCACCACCACCACCACAAAGGAGAAGAAAGCACCAGCGAAGTGGAGAAGAAGAAGAATGAATATCGCAAGCTCTTGTTGCATAGTCCTTTGACCTACAACCGACTCAGACGTTATCCCAAAACTGTTCTCAAGGTCTTCGCATTTCTGCTGCGCGACAAGGATCCGCCTGCACATACCAGGAAGAGAATGCTCATCGCCTTGTGCACCACATGGTGTTGTAAGAACAAAAACTACTTCTGCTCTCTGGAACGATCCCGACCTAGTGTCAGAAAGCATGGAAGCACAACAAGCGGTGAGGAGAATGAGCAGGGCGGCGGCGGCAGCAGCACTCTTGTTGTAGGAGGAGGAGAGACAACAGGAAGAAGAAGCAGCTGCTCTTCCTCCAAGTTTAGCAAACGGCTGCTACATACTGATACTCGCAATTACAAAGAGAGTGCCAAGGGCTCTGCTGATGAAACCAAGTCCGAGGACACAGCAGCTTTCAGGTACTCTTCCTCTCTCTACGACATCCCACATACAATTTCTGAAAACACAAATCAATAGCACAACAGATGTTGCACACAGGGTTGCTTTCTTCTCTTGATGCTTCTTAGAGCTTAGAAAAAAAACACAAGGAAGAAGAAGAGGAGTAGGAAACCCTAGGTAGAGCTTCTTCACCACAACACAATCAATGCCACAGATGTTGCACAGATGCTTTCTTCCTCTCTTGATGTTTCTTAGAGCTAAGAAAGAAAACACAAAGAAGAAGAAGAAGAAGAGGACAATCAAGACCACAGATGTTGCACAGATGCTTTCTTCCTCTCTTGATATTTCTTAGAGCTTAGAAAGAAAACACAAGGAAGAAGAAGAGGAGGAAACCTTAGGTAGAGCTTCTTCACCGCCAGAAGGGAGGGGAGGACTCAGAAGCAGTGGGTGAGTGAGTGACCATGGGGGGGGGTTAGCGGGTGGGGGGACACAGGTCAGAGGAGCAAGAGCAACTGGTGAGTGGTGAAGGGGAAGAAGTAGAGAGTATGTGCACAGAAGATGATGCAGAAAGTTCGAGAGCATTTCAGGATGCAGAACCGAGCTATTGTCCATGCTTTGCCTGCAGTAGCGACGATAACTTCTGCTATGGATGCACCTGTACTGTGTGCAAAGAGATGGAGCAACCTGGAGAATCCTTCCATTGCCTCAAGTGCAAGGAATGTGGCCACATTGCACATCTGAAGTGTGCTGTGAAAACAGGACTTGCAGGATGTGTACCTGATCGTGGCCTTGATAGTGAGTATTGGTGTCAGAGCTGTGGTGCAAAGGTAAAGCTTGAGTTGCATCTTGTCCAATGCTCCATTTCCAGAGATTACGGACACTCCAATTCAGGAAGTGCTCTTCATATGTCTGAAGCTTCTTCTTGTTCCACAATAGTTTTGTCACACACCAAGTCTGAGGACACAACTTTGAGCTTCGTCTTTGTTCTCAGAATTGTCTTCATTTTTCTTTGTGAAGGAGGATTTGGTACCATATTGGAAAGTGCGACTGCGTGAAGCATGTCAAAGTGAAGAGAAGGTAACACTGGAACAACAGCTCTACTGTGCAATGCTGGCATTGGAGGATACACAACGCACGAAGTACAAGGACCTCCAGGTGCTTGTTACAGAGGCTTGGTGTCAGATTGCCAATGGTGGTCGATTAGCTGATGTTCAAAGCCTTGTTGGACTCATCTGCTCAGACATTGATTCTGGCAGTGGGGTACACAACAATCCTGGTATGCAATTTGAAATTTTCCTGTTTCATGGATCTCTTTGTCTCACACAAAAAACCTCACATACTTTGCCAGTTTGATGATAGAAAAAGTCGATGTAGTTTTTTTCAGAATCAATGTAGGTTTTCTGTTGTGGAATTGCTCTCTCAATTGAATGTCAAGGGTGGTGGTTCACATTTTACTGTCTGTCCAACTGTTTTCCATCATCAAAGTCTCTCACAAGTGATGATGGTCTGTCTGCAAAGCAGTTGATGGAGTGTGCCTTCAAGAACATGCAGCAATCTGCTTAAAGAAGGCAGAGGCAGATGTAGCTGATGTTAATGAGACACTTCAGGAGGTAGAAGCCTGGAAGACAATGTTCTTGCAAACAGAACAGCAGCTGAAACGACTTGAATTGAAACTCGAAGTGAAAACAAAGAGTGCCTTATTATCAAGGGCTGCAGCTGTGATTGCAAGAAAACGATTACAACAATCTCATGAACATATCAGCAACATTCAACCACCATTTATGACTCTAACTAGCGGAGAAACAAACAGCTAAATATTTTGTGTTCAGTCCAACAAACTAATCACTTGAAGAATACCACAGTGACACGGTAAACCCTTCTGAAAAATGCAATTAACTAAATTTTCCTGCAGAACTTTCCTGCAGCACTGAGAGACAATTTTTTGGCTCCCACACAACCTTTCACTAATTAATTTCTGATCCCATGGCTTGCATTTCACACAGGAAAAATAATGAATGGAGACTTAGAAATATAATCCATGGAAATTGCTCCACCAGAAATTATACTGCGGCAGTATGATTTTATTAGTTTCCCACAAATGGTCTTCCAGCAGAGGGTCCCAACAATTAAAAATTTCCTGCGGCCCTAAAGACCATTAATATTGTGAGGGTTTTAATGTGTCACTACAATATCTCTCTTCCTGTTTTATTGTAAGCTGCATCACAGAATGTCATGCTTTTAGCTCAAGAATCATGCAAGCCTCAAATCTTCAACATCTATATGTTCTTCCTTTGAAGGATCTATGAACAGAAGAAAATGACATGCATTTGGGTAGGACCATTTTTCATTACCCCCCACATTGAAAGCTCTGATTTTGTTGCAATGGTCAGTTCGCTTATTCCTTCTCTGAAGGTTTCATCAACACAAATAAAAAAACATGCAATTTTCTTCAGGCTTTCAACATTGATCATGAAGCATTACCTTCTCTTTAAATTTTACACCTATCCAAACTCCCATATCTCTAGCTACTTTGAAATTGTTAAGTCTACATTGTCTCTTCTTCTTTAGGTTAACCTCCATCTTGGCCTTGATCAAGCCTCTCTAATCCTCATTCTAACTTGCATCTCCCATGCCATGGTAGCAAAACTAGCAAATTGTGATTATAACACCTCAACTTTTGTCTATGATTTGCCAATTGATGTGCCTGTAAAATAAGGCCATAACTAGACAATGGAATAGGAGATGGGATAAAGATTAGAGTAGATGGTTATTGTATAAAGTCATTGACTATGGGAGGAGTAAGTGGGGGACATGAGGTTCACATTTTGTTACCTTTTGAGGACATTCCAAATGGCATGTCCATATGCGGCCTTTTTCATGTTTGTGCTTGTCTTCAATTCCTTTAATGCATCTCAAAAATGGTCCTTCATAAGTTTCCTTGAAAATACATGTTTTAATGCTCCAAACCATTAGTATTAGAATGCTTTCTGTTTCTTTTTAACAAGATTTTTCATTTTTCTGCATCCATAAGTTCAATCTTCTGAAATATTTATGTGAATTGTTCATCAGATATGGACTATTACCTTTTTTAAGCTTCACAGAGCATCAAAATTTATTACTTTTTTTAAGCTTCACATAGTATCAAATTTTATCTTTGGGACTACTTTTTCCAATATGATTTTCATACAAACCAAATATCTTTGAGCCACTATTATTTTTTCACATTCAAACGAATTAATTGTCTATTCAATGTAAAGTCATTTAGGACAAAAAGGAAATGCATCATGACATAGTTATTCATCATATAGGGATTATTAGTAAGTTCATTCCATCTGTGAATGTTTATGGTAATAGTTATTCATAATGGATAAATCCATGCAAAATTGAATCTAAAGAAAACAGTTTGAGAAGGTTTTTTAAACCTAACTTCATGGAACATTGTAAATAAATTTCCAAAGAGACCTCTCTCACTAGTTGAAACACGTTTTGTAAAGGTTCCACCGGTTGAGGTACAATTAACGAATTGCATTCTAATTTGATTTAGCATTGAAAAATAAGATCCATAAAAATTATGCTTTACTCATACCACATCTTGTTTCTCTCTTTTTTATTCGCTCATGATTTTGGCATGTTTTTTCATCCTACTTCAGTAAGATTTTCACAAAACCTCTCCACATATAACTAGTGTGGCCTGTCCCCTTGGCTTAAGTGTAGTCTCATTACCCACCTAATTTCTCCTTCCAAAACCAGTCTTTGTAATTCAATTGAATTTTCAGGTACAAAAATTACTCAAAATTCAATGTCTTTCACATCTTAGGTCTAAAAGTGAAGAATTCACCTCCATAAAATCCTACTCATTTGAGGGCTTTCCGACAATACAAAGAGCACACCCTAATTCCCCTGAAATTTTTAGTTTAGATTTTATTGAACTTTCAAGGACAAAATTGCCCAGTATTCAACAACTCCTAGACCATAGGTCTAAACACCCTTACTCACTGAGGGATTTCTGACAGTACCAAGAGCGCAGCAAGAGGCACCAAGGTTTGGGAGATCTCAGCATGACAAAACAAAACAAACTACCTTTCTTAATGCGTAGATATTCATGTTGTGACAAACCTAACATAGTAGGGATGCATGAAACCCACATCCAATTCCATAGACAAATACAAATCCCAATCACTACCAATTTTGGCTTGACAACTCACACATTTGGACATGGGCAACAAAATGGAGACCATATGGTCTTAATTGATCTGCCATACTGTGACTCCAGTGCAAGGAAGGACACAGAATGGATTGGAGACCACTTTGAAACACGAGGCATACAAAAGACTTTGCCTGCTTGGGGTAGTAGTGCCCACACATTGCTCTTGTCAAGGAGATATAAACAAAAATTCAGTTTGTCAATAAGAGCAGTCACACTGAAGCAACATGTTACAAACAACAGACAATCTAACCAGATCATCCATCTTCAGATTAGATGCAGAGTTCACAGAGTGAAAAGAAATGTCTGTGCCTCAAACCAGTCTGCTGTGAGTCACACAGCTAGTCAGGGATCCCCGGCTTCATCCTCTTCCACTACTCCAATGCTTCTGTGCAGCAAAGCATTCACCACTTTCAGACCTAATGACTAGCAGTGCATATGGTAGCAATACCTCACTCTTTGGTGATAGGTCAAACACAAGGAAGACACATGTTCGAATCTTTGGAGCCTATGCAACACAAAGGTCATGTAATAATACACCACATTCAGCAACAACACAATTTAGCCAACTGCATACAAAGAGCTTTTGTTTCGGGAAGTCTGGGTGTTTTGAAGGTCTGCCTGAACATGAGCCTGCAAACACTTAGCAAGGATATCCAACTGAGTGCTATCCTTCAGATTACAGTGGCACTTGGACAAAAAAGACCTCAATGAGAAGAACTGGCAGGCACAGATTTAGTTGAATAAGAGTCCGACAACAAAGTTACAAACTCTTTCCAAGAAGTTCAGACTTACTTACATATGCTGGTGGGCAAGAGACAGCAACTAAATCCTCTGACCAAGTTTCATCCAGCTCTTCACTTTGTGCCTCTGACAAACAAAATTGGGGGGCTTCCATCCACAACAGTTTGCTGCCCTGCCAGACATCAAGTTGGAGCTTGTGCAACATTAGCAGCCTCAAGTTGTCATCTTTGAAAGCATTTTGTCTATTGTCCCGCTCTACTCCAACTCAACACTTGGTTTCCTCAAAATGCTAGAACAAAAAATTGTCAGTATAGAGAGTCTCTCTTTGAAGTGCCCAACATGTAGACAAGCCACAGAGAACATGATACTTCAGTCATAATAGGACTCCACTGGATCCATTCCACTCATCTGGAAGATGTTTCAACATTACCACTCCTGGAATAGGGTTGATTCTCATTTTGATTGCAGGTGCCCGTATGGTACACTCCCATGTCTCTAAACTCTCATCTTCCTCAATTCATGTCACCCAATGTTGAAACAAAGTGAACTTTGTCCATCCTTGTCTTCTTTGGCTACCAACTCAAGCTGGCCTGGACTCAGAAAAGAAAGTTACAACTATTCAGAAACCATCAACCATACAATGGGTCACTTTTGCACTTGCTCCTACCTGGCCTAAGCAATTTGCTCCAAGACATTGCCACTTACAAGACACAACGCTATCTCAAGGAAATGCCATATTGCATAAGTGCACTGCCACTATTTCATCTTCCATCATATCAATACTCTACAGGTTCCATAGCATGACAAACTATTAGACTAGTTACAAACCAAAAACGAAAATCTCAAAACCTCCAACATTTCTCAAGATCATTTCTCAAGAAAGAAGCAAGTTACTGTGTTCCACATGCAAGTGATGCCATGGGCAACAAATTAAATTGAAATTCCTGGTGGAAGGTAAGTCCTTGGGCTGGTTTGCACCAAAATGGCTGGTTTGCAACAAAAATCCAGCTGAAATGGCCATATAAACCAGTCCAACAAAACCATGCAATTTCAAACCACCCAAAAGTTACCTCTCTGAGTGCTAAATGAGATCAATCTGTTCATTTAGCTCTGAGGCTTAACGTCAATTCCTGTGGTTTATCCACAATCCATGGAAAGAGCTAATGGTCACTACTCAACATTTCCAGGCAAAGGACCCACCAAATAGACTCCAGATACCTTCATCCAGGTGTTACTTTTCAGGTGATGAATGAAACACGACATCATACACAACTCTATGAGGACCAAGACAGCCATGCTATGAAGCTGGTATGAAAATTACCGTCAGCAGTTTGCTCAACTCCAAAGGTTGCCTGAGGTCTTCTCTAGTGATCTTCCTCCAACCAAGAATGTGGAAGAAGTGAGGAAGGTGGTGCAGCATCCAGAGTCACTTTTTGAAGCCTCTCTGCACAAGAAACCCAAGATAAATGTTATGCGGAACTGAAATAAAAAGACATAAGAATCCTTACAACCAGATTTGCAGTAGGGTTCATTTATGGGCATAACTAATAATCTACTCAACCTGTTGATTGTGGAAATAGGACCTTGCAGACAGGACTGAAAATATGATGGCATTGAATCTCACCTATTCTGTAAACAGGGGAAAATACCCTTGAAAAAGAGGAAAATCTATGAGATTGCAAAGAAAACTCCTTAATTGAAGGCAACCATTGTGTCAGCTCCCTACAGTGGGTATAGGCATCTACACGTATAAACCTACTGACTTCATCAGCTCTGACTCCCTACTGACTTCATCAGCTCCCTACAGTGGCTATAGGCATCTACATGTATAAACCTCCAGAACAAGGATATTATAAAGGATCACAACTGACTTACTCTCTTTGAGTTGCGACTCTTTTGGAAAATCAAGGAACTCCTCCCACAACAGGCCCTCCAACTCTTGCTTTTCTCCCTGTGGCAGCTCAGCATTGGTCTCTCTACCACATACATATGCAGCCCTGGCATGTTCTCCAGCCCTAAGCATCAGCAGAATCCATACTGGGTACAGACAAGTACTACCTACAGATTATTACTGCTTGACAAGGTGTATAATCTAAGTGCTTGCTTACACAGACCTGTCATGAAGGCATGCAGCAATTCAACTGTCAATGCAGACCACAGACATATACCTCAAAGGGAGGCACACGGGAGATAAAGGAAAATGTTTTCCACAGAAGGGATGGGATACAACCAGTTACCTGAACTGACCTTTCCAATTCTTTCTAACTTCCACATACTTCCTATACACCCTAACTTCACTATCAGTTAGGAAGACCTGGGAAAATGCTCACAGCAGTACATGCTCAACTTGCATTCCCTGGCTCCTCTTAATATATCTACTGTGTTTCCCTTTGTGGCATTTAATGTCTTCAAGTACTCACCGATCATAGAGATGTGCAGCTTCTTCCTGTGTCTTGCGGACGCCCAAGTTATGATTTTTTCCATTGACCATTATCGATGCTTTGTACAGTTTCTTTTTGGTCAATACCACTCCTTGCGGTAAGGGTTGCTCCTCGATGTCCTCTTGTGGTTTTCTTTGCTGCAACTGTGACTTCTTTGGCTGGGTGCCTGGCACTACAAGTAAAGAATGTTTGGCTTACATACAAAAAGGATGGAAAAAAAGACTTCAAGCTACACAAACAAGATAATCCATTCTGATATACCTTTTGCCCACAAACAGACAAAAAAATTTCTTTTGCATCTTTGCAACAGTTACATGATCACCACGAGACAGTGTCAGTGCATTTTCTCTATTAGCATACTGAGAATTTTTGTCAGGTGCGCTGTGAGTTTACTTGAAAGCAGATATGTGTGGATTTAATCTCTCAAAACAAGCGAACAATGATAGGAGAGAGAAAGTGAGGGAGGGTGAAAGAGAACAACTTGCCCTAGCAACTTAACCTGCCAGTCATCTTCTCAACAGTAGAAAGGATAATGTCTTGAGCTGGACTCTGACATGAGCATAGGCTTACCCTTTTTATCAGGCTCACACTTCCCTTGGTTGGCAGGTACTTCTGTTGAGGCTGTAAATCCTGGCCCTCCGCCTCCTGAGAAGCCTCTGGACCAAGCAAACACACACCAGATCTCTGCTTAGTTCATGCAGTCATGTAGGAGTGCACAAATGAGATCTCCTGTCATTTGTGCACAACACAGATAAAACACAGCAAAAAGCCTCCATCAGAAAAGTGCCCTAAAGCCCAACATCCCATATAATTCTTGCAAATTTAGTGTCACCAGAGGCAATCTGAGTCGCCTGATCAAAAAGTCAAAGGTCACACATCTCAACTTACCCAGGCATAGGGCCACCATGATACATGGGGGCAACATATGGAGGCATAAAGGGAGGCATAAATGGAGACACACCAAAAGGCAAGCCTGGCATCATCATGGCTTCAAATGGCATGGTCATGCGACCTGAGCCACATATTAATAGACTTGAGTTAGAAATCAATGGGCAGGAGTGAAAACTTTCCTCTCTTTCTCAAACTTCCTATTCTACAGACCCTTCAATGAACAGCACTTGTATCTATGCTTCACAAATTTACCTGATGAATTCTGGCAGCAACTGGCAAACCCATGTTCAGTTACTCTCTTTGGCCAATGACAAAACATCTAGCTAATGCACAGAACTTACCAAAACTTCCCTCCTCCTTCACCTTTCGCTTACCCATCTCCCCTTCTTTCTCCTCACCCTTATGGTAATCTTCCTCCTTGTCATCCTCTTGTTCGGGTTTCCCATTGCTTCCAACAAAAGAAGTAGAATTGTTCAGAGTAGGTGAGCCAGTACCTGGTTCTGCAGCTGTTAAGAAAACAAGGCAGAATATTCAGAGATCGACTCAGCCTGAAGACCTCCATGAAGCTGCAAAAATGTACACTCTCCCATATGTAATTTCCAAGGCAGAACTTTCATCTTTCAACAAGATCCATGTCTGGTACAAGAAGGATCACAGAGCGTACCAGCTCTGAGATGCTCAAAAATTCTTACTAGAACACACAGCAAAACAAACAGTTCCAATTTACCTTTACCCACTCGACGCCTTTTAGATCCTTTTGCCTTCTTTAATCTTGCAAGTTTCTCATAAAATTCCAACAGCAGTCCAGCATCAGTTTGGCTGTATTTTTTATACTCAGTAAATGTAGAAACGTCTCCTAGTGTTGTTGCCTCCTTAAGCACTGCTTCCATGACAGCCTCAGAGCAATGTTTCTTTGCAACAAAAAATTTGGAGATAACATTCTCTTTAGAAATATTGGTAACAAGGGCCTCCTCACATATTGATGTGAGAAAGTCAACCTTGTATTTGTTTGCTGCTTGCAAGAGTGCAGGTGAATGTTTCAGCAACACATTCGCATCAATTGTAGCTTTGTAGAAGAAGCTAACAAATGCGTTCAGCTCCTCAAGAGACATTTCAGCAACCTCAATAATCTTTGATTCCACATTTCGAAACATGGCCTCAAATTCTGTGGACCTTGCTGCCTGGCAATACCCACAAATAATAGAAGTCCAAATCACGGATTCTATATAGAATCTTTCTACCCTTGTCCCTCAAAGGCAATACTGTAGCCAAACATCACTTGAAGACATTGCTAAAGGGCTTGAGGGCCATCCAAATTCCAGTGACCAAAGCATCCATCTCTCAAATTAGGTTTCTGGGATGACAATGGTTCCAACTCACAGCTGCTGCTGCTACGATTACACAAGCAGGTTTGCAAGCTCATTGACAAAAAGCTCTCTACAATTGGCAGGCTTCCCAATTTGCAGTACTGGATGCATGATTCACGACCTAATATGCATAGCCCACATCCTTTCTCCGCAATACAACCATATATATAACAATGGAACATGACTTCCAGAACCCTAATTGAGAGGTAGATGCAGCAGACCTAGCAACCCGCCGACAGGATTGAAGAGCCCAAAATGAGATCATCATAGAATAGAATCAACAACTCAAGGAAACCCAGTTTGCAACAAGAAGAAAGTGTGCCAGAAGTTTCTTTTCATACCCATGGTTCTTTTCAAATAATAGGAGATCAGAAACAGGGGTATCAAGGAAAAACACATTGATAGATGTTCAGTTATCTGAGCTGTGCACAAGGAAGGGATGTGCAAAAAAAGATAGAACCAAAACAGAGCTGCAGCAAAGAAGAGGGGCAGGGGGGAAAAAAGTATGTTGAGAAAGCAGACCAGCACAGCTTTGTGGGCATAAATGCAGGAGCCATCAGAAGCTTGTAATTGTACATCAACATGTGTGTCTTGCATGTGCAATCCATTGTGCAAGTCCGGCTTCCATAAGCTCAAGAAATCCCTCTGTTTCTCCAACTGTTGCACTTGCATCTCTAAGCTTCTCACTTTGTCTGATTTGCATACGCTCATTACGTCTCGCTGCTTCTCCAGGAGTCGCATTTCTGCTTCCATGCTTCTGATCATTGCTTGCGCTGTATGTATTCTAGCACTATTCCAATTCTCAATCGGGATCTTTTCCATTGCTTGCTTGCTTGCTTGCTTGCTTAATTGATTGATTCAATGTTCTCAAAACTATACAAGACTAAGTCATCGTCATCGAGTACTGAAGAACTGGATTCTCCTGCTCCATATGCAGCAGCAGCAGCAGATGAGAGCCATGCAGAGAACCAACCAATCCGCCATTCTTTCAGCCATCCGCTGTATGTAGCTATCTCTCTCTTCTCTTCTTCTTCCCTGTCTCTCTCTCGCTAGGATCCACACAAGTTCACAACGTCCATTTGTCGACTGCTTCCAAGAAATTCAAAACCGAGAGTGCGGCGGGATTCAGACCGAGGGAGAGAGAGAGAAGGGACGACAAGGGACGACGACGACGACGACGGAAGTGCGCTCAGAGGGATTCCAAGAATGCCCACACAGAAAAGCAAAGGAAGGCAATAAGCAACAGGAGAGAGGGCTGTTCACACGGGAAGTCCCAAACCCTAACGCCGTCTCGTCTCGCTTTCATCATCATCATCGCCCGTCGCCACCACTCCCTGGCCACATCGAATCACGCGTTCTTATTGGTTAACATCCTGGGCCATGGGCTGGGACTGTTCAGACACACAACGGATGGATCCTCCTCTTCCAGTGGCCAATGTGATTTTCAAAGTTGTACCTAATAATAAGGTCACAAGTATTATTACCTGTATATGTGTGTGTATATATATATATTTTTTTTTAATTTTTTTTTAAATCTTTTTTTTATAAAAATTTTGTCTGTTGATTTTTCTTTTTAACCATGTCTGTATGCGGACATAATATTAGTGTATTAAATAAATAAGTCCCCTTGGTTTATAAGGGGGGTATTAACCCAGGCCAAAAAAGTCCTCCCCTTCTCACCTATATAGGTGGGCCAAAGGAAGGGGTACTCTACTATTCCATAGATTCTTCTATATTGGGGGAGCCTCCATAATTTCAACTTTTTTTTGGCAATGGGCCAATCAAATTGGCTTGTCGCAAAAAACGAAAAAATAAAAATAAAAATGGTTGGACTTGTGAGGCACCCCCAACTAATTAATGTGAAACAGAAGAACTAAGTACCCCCTGGAGTATTCGGTACTAATAAGAAGTCACAGTGAACCGGCGCCCACCAGCACACCATCAAGGATGAATGGTAAGTGGTCAGCAAACAGTTTTCTGTTTGGTTTCAGTTCACTAGCTAACCATGGTGGTTAGCTCAGTTGCTTTTTTTTTACCACCTACCTACTAACAACCTGCTTGACAACCCACAAGCAGGTTGTTAGTACGTTGGTAATAAAGACAGCCCTTGCTTATGTATAAACTATCTACATAATTTGTGATTACCTATTTTCCTACCTCTATACCTATATATGAGACCTATTTCCTTCAAAATTGGTTACCAAGGTGAAACCAAATATTAACTCAGTTGAGGTTCATCCACAATTGAGTAATAACAGGCATCCAGTGGATGGTGCACTGGTGGGTTCTGGTTTACTGTCGCCAAAAGACACAAAAAGACTTCATTGAAATCACAAAAATGCACAGAGAGAGAGAGAGAGAGAGAAAGACTCCACCACCTTTCTGTTTTGTTTCTTTTTGGGTTTCTCCACGAAAAAGAAAATTTGTGGCTAAAATGTCAAAAAATCAAAGTAGGTAGATGAACTGTAATCTTTGCTGCTAATTAATTGTTAGTGTCATAATTTGTATGTAAAGACCTCCTCAGATTTATTTTTTAGTGTATTTAGAGATCGCCTTGCAAAGTGTAAAAAAAAAACCTATGGGGCATTTCAAAAACTGAAATACATTTTTTTCCCCCTAAACCCTAAAAACCTTTAATGTAACTCACACTCAACCTTGCCTTACATGGACACTAATTCCACCAAATCCAGCAATTTCATTGGCCATAACAATTTTTTATGCACACCTACACACAAGCTTATTCAAGACCCCTCTGTATAGGTAACTTATTAGGGCCACAGTGAACTAGCACCCACCAGCGCACCGTGAAGGATGAATGGTAAGTGGTCAGGAAACGGTTTGGGTTCCAGTTCACTAGCTAATCAGGGTGGTTAGCTCAGTTGCTTTTTTTTCCTACCTACCTACTAACAACCCACCCACAAGCAGGTTGTTATTAAGTAGGTAGTAAAAACAGCCCTTGTAACCATATATAAACCATCTACTTACCTAGTGATTACCTATTTTCCTACCTATCTACCTATGAATGAGACCTATTTGCTACAAAATTGATTACCAAGGTGAAACCAAATATTAACTCAGTTGAAGTTCATCCACAACTGAGTAATAACGGGCATCCAGTGGATGGTGCGCTGGTGGGTGCTGTTAACGGTGGACCGTATTTTACCACCACAGATTCCAATCATGAAATCCAGGACTCAAAGATGAACTAGAAACACATGGTAAACTATGGTAAAGATTGTCAAGTTAGATGTTTCCAGAACTATTCGGTTGTGCGTAAGGCCTACTTCATAGGCCTTACTTAATTAAATTGCCTTGTATTAGGCCCTTTGTTTTTGGAACTGCCCCACCTTGGGGCCTTAGACTACACGTATATATGCATCCAAGGGGGGGTTTTACTTTTAGTAAAGCCTAGACAGTAATTTGAAACAGGAAAAAAGGGGGGGGAAATAATAATAAGAGTCAGCTTGTGGTAAGTTTGTAATGTGCACCCCTTTTTGGCAGAAGCTCTCTTTCATGTAGGTAATGCCGGCCGAGGACAAAGACATTAGTACTGGAAGGAAGGGTCCACATGAGGTGATACGGAGCTAGTGGAGTGTTGGCCTGATTACAGTAATGCCCTTGTTTGAGGATGTTAAACTTGCCAAACACAAAGCAAATATTTTTTTTCCATCTCAAACGGATACAACTTCACCCAAGTTCATGGATGAGATGCATCAACATCAACACACTTAAAAATGTGAGAAACCCACTTTAAAAATAATAATAATAATTTAAGTTCCCACCGTACAACAAAATAGCCCGACCACAAAACAAAATTATCCCACATTTTGTGAAGGGTGCATTTTGCTTTAGAACACGACTACCCCCTAATACTAAAAAAAATTCACCAAGTCTTTATGATGAATTAGGACCCTTTCTCTAACATTAAAAAAGGAAGGTCCTTTCTAACTGTTGTGAGTAGCCCTAATTTGGATGTGTGGTTGTTGTTGGGACAGATTTTAGGACCTAAATTATTGTTAGGTACCTAAAACGACCTTTTGTATTGTGTAGGGCCGCTGCCCTTCTAAACTAGTGCGTCCACTAGTGGGTAGGAGAATCTTCACGAAGTCTGCCCGTGAGGGTTTTTTTTTGCCCGCCCCCCAGAGGATGAATCTTCACGACTTTCGCCCGTTGGGGTTTTTTCTTTTCCCGCCCTGTTCCTTTTGCCCTTTCGTTGTAGGAAATTTTGAATAGGGGTAGGTATGGTTTTTTTTGGTTTAATGAAATGAAAATCACAATCACAATTGACTGTTGAAATATACTTGATTCCATCCAGCGTTTTTTTCAACAATTTTTCTTAAATTTTTTGACAAAAAATTGAGAAATTTTTGGAAAAAAAAAGAAATTCCTGTAAATTTAACTGTCTTTTTTTTAATAAAATATGCAAATTTTTCAAATATCAAAAATTTGAAAAAAGGGGAAAAAAACCATTCCGCCCCACACACAAAGGAAAACAACAAATGAAGTTGGAACCAGTAATTTCTTTTCCAATTTTCTGGTTTGGAAATTTTGGTGAAAATGTCCAAAATGTTAGCAAAACATTTGGTTAAATTTAGACGACAAACCCTAAATTTTCCAAAAGAATTTGTCGCAAGGTGGTGGGGGAAAAACAAAACGCTGCCCGAGGTTTCAAGTGAAAAGCAATTTTACTGGATGACAGGAAGTGTCCGAAAATTATAACCCTGCCCAAAAATTGTTTTACAGTGTTTGGACTCTTGTTCTCTTGTTGTGTGAGTGTATGCGTGCGCGCGTGTCCGAGAGAGAGAGAGAGAACAACAGTCCAAAACACAAACGTACGCGAAGCTTTGTTGCAAGACGGCTTAGCTTTGAGCAAGACGAAAAGGGAAAGGGAAAGGAAGAAATAAATCCATGGCGCCTAAAAGAAAGGCTCCAGTTGCAACAAAAGCAGCAGCAGCAGGAAAGGAAGAGAATGGCGAAGTAGGAGAGACGAAGAAGCGTGGTCGACCCCGTCTGAAAGCTGCCGTCCCTCCTCCTCCTCCTCCTCCGGCTGTCGCATCTCCGTCTATATCTCGGTCACGCTCTCCGACTCCCGCTCTTTCTCCGTCACCTTCGCCTAAGAAGAAAGCCGGAAAGAAATCTGCAAAGCCGAAGGCGGCGGCGGCGGCGGCAGTTGTTGCGAAGGAAACGGCGGCAACAGTAGCAGCAGCTACTGCGAAGGAAAAAGCTTCCTCCAAGGAGAAGGCTACTTCCAAGGGAAAAACTGCAGCAGCTCCTAAGGAGAAAGCTGCACCTAAGAAGAAGGCAGCGAAGAGGGGGAAAAAGGCCAGCGAAGAAGAAGAGGAAGAGGACGTCCAAGGAGATGAAGAGGACGACTCGGAAGACGTTCCTGAGGTTCCTGTTGCCAAAGTCTCTAATGGAGTATCAACACGTATAGTCATTGAGCACTGGTGTGTTGAACTCCTATCTCTCTTCTCTTTTTCCTCTGCGCCTGGTTGTGGTCGTCTTCTTCTTCTTCTTCTTCTTCTTCTTCTTCGGCCATTTGGATTTCTGAAGGTGATTATGTTACCCTGTTGTTTGTTCTTATGGGGGGAGTAACCAGCAAGCAGTGCAATTCGTTTAAGACGCGAGCATTGAAGATTCAGGATGCCCTCAAGTTGGCCATTCCTGACTTGGACATCGCGATTAACCCGGAGAAGGTGTGAATATCCATCTTCTTCAATTTCGTTGCTCACAGCTGTTTTGCCAGGAACTTTTGGCTTTCCATATTGAATCTTGGGTGCTATTCTGAGTCTGGGATACTTGTTCTGTTTGCAGCCAAGAAGAGGGTGCTTTGAAATCAGAGATAGCAATGGAAACATCTTCATCTCACTTCAGGTACCATCTCATGGAACTTTTGTTTGCACACCGCTCAAATGTTTGATCAGAAGAAGTAGCTGGATGAAAACTCTGAAGAGCTAGTTTCTCATTCCAAGCCCTTGAAGGAGTTCTTTCCATGTGCCCTAAAACAATCGATGGTCTCTTCCTTCTACCCCTTGACATTTCTTTTGTTTTCATTACATGGTTTTTGTTGTGGGATTTTGGATACCAGGATATGCCAAGACCTTTTAAGAAGCTCAAAGACCTTGACCTTGATGAAACAGCTGCAAATATCATTGCAAAGCTGACATGATTCTGGCCTTTTTATCAATGTGGGTGTGATTTCCACCTCATTGGAGTATGTTTTGGATCCCGTTATCAGCAGGCATGTTCTATTACAGTTTTGTCATGAAGTGTTCATTATTCATGTAACAGATTTTAGGGCTTCCCTGAGATTTTGATTTCAATGGTAAATTTTCTGTTCAGCCACATGTGGCTGGCCCCATTTTAAATTATTGTTGTAGGGTTTCCTGTATTTGAAGTTGCTGGGGAAATGTTTTCTTGCTTGTTCAAAATCTTAAACTGTGAGGATCTTTGTAAACAAAAGACATTTCATCCCTGGTGTGATTTTACAACTGTACAAATCAGAAACAACAATGGTGGACAAAATGATAGTTGCTGAATGCAACTTAGATGAGTAGTTTGGGGTTTGCACTTACTCCACAAACAAAGACCATGGTATGTTTGGTTCTCCACCTAACACCACACAACAGACATGGTAATCCAATTCTGAACAACTCAATCCCATGGTTGTTGCATTTTAAACTGTGTTTTTCCTCCCTTGAACCTCTTTTTCTTTGTTATGTATGCAATTCTTTCTGCTGAAATCCCTAAGACAATTTTGCCTCCAGTATTATTAAGTTAAAACCCATTTGTATAGTGTGATGCCTGCTGTTTCTAAAGGCAACTCCTATAATGCACCAATAAGAGAGGACTCTAAGAATTTAAGGGTAGCCTTGCTGCAGAAGATAAGCTTAGAGGGTGAAAACATTTTGTGGTACCGCAACATCCTTACCATCACTTACAGTAGTGTTTCTGAAGACATGACATCAGTGTGGTGTCATTGATAGCTAGTTTTGTTATCATTTTATTAACCTGTCCTCTGTGACTGGTGACAAGCCCTACAGTGATAGGTACCCTTGTGAACATTACAGATCATGATACTGATGTACATACCTTCCCTGCCAGTCACTACATTCCTTTTCTCACTACCACTCCAGTTCTCCTCCTTCTTGAGTGATGTTGACTTTTTCTTTTTGATTCATTGTTTCTTTGTTCAGTGTGATTACATGTAGCTAGTTTTAATGTGATTGCTTGTAGTCCATCATGTGTGCTTTTGTGTTCTCTGTGAATGATTGAGAATTCACCTTTTTTGGTGGATATTTTCATGATCCTGTTGATATAGATGTTTGTTCAGTGTGAATACTTGTGGTCCATACTTTTGCTTTTGTATTAGCGCTGTGAACAATCGAGAATTCACCTTTTTTGGTGGATATTTTCATGATCCTGTTGGTAGAGATGTTTGTTCAGTGTGATTACTTGCAGTAGCTAGTTTTAATGTGATTACTTGTGGTCCATACGTTTGCTTTTGTATTAGCTCTGTGAACAATCAAGAATTCACCTTTTTGGTGGATATTTTCATGATCCTGTTGATAGTGATGTTTGTTCAGTGTGATTACTTGTAGCCAGGTTTAGTGCAATTGATTGTAATTTGTTGTCTGCAGTTTGCATTAGCTCCCTGGATGTGGTGGTAAGGATAGAAATGTTTAGTGGCACTTGATGCCACCAAACCCTGATTTGACCATGATATCAGATGGATTGAATTCAATGCTTTTTTCCTTGGATGTCTAGGCCAGTGTTGTGCAATTCTTCCTTTTTAAGAGAGCCTCCTGTCCTTGGTTTTGACACTTCAATATTTCTTGGAGGTTCTCCTGTTGCAGCTTTGAGTGTGGTTCTTTGAGCCAGTTTCTAAACCCTTGAAGTCCAGTTCATGCACATTTCTTCAAAGTCGAGAATCTTTGGGCTTGCTTCAAAAGCTGGGTATCGTTTCATGTGCACACTATACATTCTTCATTGTTAGATAGATAGTGTAGAGCTACAAAGTTTTACAGCAATTTAAAAGAAGGTATCCCTAGAGGCACAGAGTTCAACGACTAATTAAAAATAAATATTTGACTGTAAAATTCAGTCTACTACTTCTCAACTTTTGAAAAAGAAAATCTACCTGTGCATCTAAAGAACTTGTTTTCAAGGATTGTTTTTGATGCTTCCAGTTTCAGTTTTTGGATGGAACAAAAGGCTCATACCACAATCCAATTTTTGTGTTGGTTTCAACTAAAGGGTTCCAGCTTCAGTTTGTGTCATTGCAAACCAGAAACCTTATACATGCCTGATACAAGTAAGTGGCCTTGTGTAACTATTGCCTTTCCCACAACATGCTTGTAACCAATGAAGATTGGGCAAGGCCTGAGAATACCACTTGCTACTCTCATTTTCTCCTCATTGAATGTGATGGCAAATTGATGAAGGGAACATTTTAGGGTATCCAAAAATAACCTTTGCTTCATATTGCTGAAGAGATATGTTCATACTTTTTTAAGAAGGGTATACACAGTATCCCCTTGCTATACACATGAAGGCTCGAGTTTCTTACATTGTGTATAAGCATGCATATGTGCAATCATGTCAAGGATACAAAAGCACTTCTAACACTTGATAGGTTTTCAACACTAGTATATTAGAGTGTATTTTAAAGCATGCTCGTTAAATATGACAATGAGTGCTTTTAAAGTATCCTTAAAATATTTTGAGGATTTATGAAAGCAATGAATGTTATGTTTTAAAAGGCTGATTACATGGCCCAAAAGGAGAGAGATGGAACTTGTGATGTCTGAATTTAAGGACTAGTGTGCTTTACCATACATGCATAGAGCTATTGGAACATATTTTGAACTGTTGTATATAACAGCCCAAAAATAATGTCACAAGAAAAAAAAAATTGTTTAATTTAGAAAAAGAATCCTCCTTATTGTATGCAATCCCTTATCAAGGATCAGCAAAGGAATTAATTGTTACCCCCAAAAATCTAAGTGATTTACTCCATCCACCTCACCACCATAAAATTCAACAATTATACCTACTTGTGCAACATTGTATTTAGATTTTGCCTTTCTAATTGGAACTTGTGTTTAACAATTCATTATATTAAAATGGGCATGAAAGTTTCAAAGAAACTAGGTATGCAACATATAGAAGGCTTACATACTCCTTTACACAATTGATAGTTTGAAAATATTCATTGATGTGGGTGAATGTATGTTACGGTGTAGACAAAAAAATTGTCACAATTTGAAAGTTTTTAATATTTGTGTAACTTTGATATATCATGGTGGATGTTTGAAAAACATTTTGTAATTAAAATTTTGAATTAATGATGGTTTACGTCCCAACATATCATTATATTATGAAATTGAAACAAACATGAACAAATTAATTATCAATTGGAGTACATTTTCACTTTGCAACAAAATTATCACAATGCTACAATTGTAAAAAAAACTATGAAAGATTAGATTTAATGGTAGTTTATCCATAAAATTTTGCACATGTAAAAGACAACTGTGAAAAAAAAAATATTTTTCACCAAAATTTTCAAAAAAAATTCAATTTGTGAAGTTCAATTAGATTTTTCAAAAAATTTGTTAATACATTATGTAATAATAACGATGATGATTATAATCTTTTTAAATTAAATTTTTTTCTTTCATTGAAAATATAATTGGGCTAAATGTTGTTTTTTACCATTTTACATTTTTAAAATAAAATCTCAAAATTAACAAAAAAAATGATAATCTGCTGTCAAATAAGGGTTCTAAATCAATGTTTATAAAACTATTAGTGTATTTTTACACAATAATACACTTACCAATCAATTGCATATTGATGGGATTAATAATTTATTTTATGTTTGAAACTCAAATTAACATGTGATCTCTAAAAAATTTCAAAATGAATGAAATCTTACATGTTACTACTTTTGTACTATATTGTGTTCTAGTTTTCCCTAAAATTGTCTACACCATACCATGCATCTACCCATGTTTTATATGAACCTTCTTGAATCCTAAAAGAAAATTGAATTATATAACTGCCCAATTTATATCAATAAGCTTAATTTAGATTACTATTTAACCAAGACAATGAGTTGCAAAATAATATATCCCTTGCTAATGGAAATAATGAATCCTCATGAGAAGGGAACTAATCATTTCATTATTGAAATATTGTACAATTGACATCACATAAAGGTGGATCTCTTGTTGAAAATCATTTGGGATCCTTGAAAATGCATTTTGAAAAATTCTTCACAAAACAACATTTCAAATGGCCTTTCTTTGTTATACATTCATGTGTGATTGTATTTTGCACAACTTAATATAAGATTTTGATATCATTAGTTTGTTACATATCCTAAAGCTCCAAGTGACATATAATATTCAAAATTAACATGCAACAAGGAATACATTCTTGTTTGACATCATGCGTCAAAAATGTACATTTACATTTATGGGAAAGAACAATCTAGTATCAATCATTATATGTTCCTTAGTACTTTTGTTTGGTAGTCACAAAAATATAACATGACTTGGTGAAATCTAAGCCTACTCTTGCAATTTAAATGGTCAATTTATCTTCACATATTCATGTCTTTAGTACCAATGTTCAATGTGGTGATATCAACATTTGCATGATCACCACAAGCTCCATTTTGATATCCATTGGCAAATTACATTCTATCAACATTGCCAAATATGTCTTATTAATGAGCCACATTTCTATTGGAAGTCATGCACTTGACATTTGTGAACCTTATTATGGCTTCACCATGTTGTTGTGAGTCTTGTTAGTGTCTTAATCATGGAGGCGAATGTATTCATATTGCTTTGTTAAACTATTGATTTTCTTTAATAAATATTTTAAACTTTGTTATTCAATCAAACATAAAACATTGACGAATCTTTTCATATTATCAACT
>Ga0116229_10000443_pt1 | contig 54511 bp, 37 predicted proteins | sample S1TSphgellanicum_3_FD_87313 | JGI IMG/M metagenome (GOLD analysis project Ga0116229, IMG submission 87313) | Host-associated microbial communities from peat moss isolated from Minnesota, USA - S1T2_Fc - Sphagnum magellanicum MG | ecosystem: Host-associated > Plants > Peat moss > Unclassified...
AAAACCCAACACAATGCATTTCTATTGTATCCTTTCCATATTCTTCTTTGATCCATTAACTTTTGCAATCGCAATTTAGTTACTTCATCTTCAAGGACAACATTTTGTTGAGTTTGAAAAATGTGGTTCTTTTCTTCCATAACATCTATTTCAATTTTAGCATCTAAATACCTCACATGATGCATTCTCAATCCTAGTTTCCATTTTTAATGATGTTTTACAGAGTTAAACAAAAAAAATTCAATTAAAATATAATTCAAAAAAAAAGAAGTTCAAGAAAACGTTAAAAAAATGCAAAATTTTTTAAGCATTTACAAATTCATTAACTCATTTTGCCCTCCCTTCATATCAAACAATGAAAAACTAAATTTCAAAAGAATTTTTTTTTAGTTCACTTAATGTGTGGTTGAATCAAGTGAAACCTCTAGTCAACTTGAAATTTATAAAAAAATAATGAAGACCATATCAATGATAAGTATGAAATATTATCAAATAGAAAAAATTAAAATAATATAATATTTAAAAGTAATAAAACAAAAAATATATATAATACATTTTTTTAAAAACACAAAAGGCTTGAAGAAAATCCTTTAAATGACACCACAACAAATATATATATATACACAAACTATAAAAAAAAATTAAATTCAAAAAGATAAAAATGAAAATAAATCAAAACAAAATTATACAACAAAAAAAAAGGAATAGACAACAAACAAAGTAAAATTAAATAATAATGATAACAATCAAATTTGAAAAACAAGGAAGGCAACAAATAAGACTTCAAAATAAAATAAAAATAAAAATACCCATTTCCAACAATACCTTTTTAAAAAGGGAATAAATATAAATAAATTTAATTTTCAAAAAAAAGACATACATGTGAATCAATTTCTTCCAACTCCTACAAAATAGAACAAACATCCAACAAAAAAAAAATGTAAACCATTGAGACAAATGGATTAAATCAAAACAAAATACTCAAACATTTTTTTAAATGAGGAAAAAAAAAAAAAACCTCAAAGTTTTGAAGGCTGTGGAGCTCCCTCTTCCAAGCTTGAACCCACCAAAAAAAACAGAAAAGGGGAAAGTACCATTTTTACAAATCATGTGTGAAGTGAAAAATAAGACACAAAAAGGACTAAAACATGAACCAACAATAAGGGAAAGGAGAAAAGTACCTCAAGAGGCATGTTGCCTGACAAACCAAGCTCAAATGCAAATAAGAGTAAAACGCAAAGAAAACCACAATGCAAGAAAACCAAAACACAAAAGGGGCAAAACATGAAGAAGAGCTGAGCAAAAAAGGGCAAGGGAGTGAAGGAAAGAATATTTTATATTGTCTCCTTCCTTTCCTAGTCATTAAGTTTAAGATTCAGGGTTACGACAATTACAACTATAACTAACCAGAACCTTACTAACCTAAATTAACCTAAAACCTAACCCAATCCCTAAGCTAAACTAACATCTAAACCCTAAAACTAAAACTAGACCTAACTTGATATCAATATCTAGATTTGATTTGATATTGAGATGGCTCACAAATATAAAAAATTCGGATATCACAAAAGTTCAATATTCGAAAGTCTAGACATCAACCCAACACTAATGAGCATTACACTTTGGATGAAATATAATCAAAATAACCAAGGTTGGATCAACTCTTCAACCTTGCAACTTATTTATGTGCCTAGCTTAGGTTGCTAGCTAAGGTACCTAAAATACTAGGTCTAGGCCTAGGGTAGTAGCTAGGTAGCTTAAACTAGACCTAGGTTTAACTAGTTAGGGGACCTATGATAGGCCTAGGTTCCTAGCTAGGCTACCTAACTTTAGCTTTTAGGTTAAGCACAAGTTGCCTATTATAGGTTAGAAACCAAGCTTCTTAACCTTGGCCTAGGTTTTATGGATGGAAGACCCCCAACCCCCACTACCACAAAATGCCATGTGGTACACATGAAACATGGCACCATTTAATTCAACATATTATAATCATATAAACAATTACAAATCAGATTTGTTGAGAGTCCTATGACTAATGAATGCCACATCAAAAAGGATGGGTGTCTTAGGGTATGGATGAAAAATCCACCTTTAGTGATAAAAAATATGCAACTGTAGTTACAAATAGATGCCATATGAAGGTCCTTTAATGTCTTTTGCAATTGGTTAACTTTTGCCACTTGGGCAAGGCAACTGTCAAGTTTTGGAATCATATGTGTCATGTCTCTTATGACTAAAATGGCAATCATTAATTTGCGAATTTCGTTTGATATAATGCAAAAACATGAAATTGATGTTGGTTTGGTATATAAGTTTGTGCCTATATCAACATTGGTAGCATCTACAAAATACCAAAATGGTTGTCCACTGTCGTTGCCTACCCTAAGGTAAAAATCTTAAGCAACCTACGAAAATGACTAGGTTTCTTAAGCTTTTGCTAAAAAATAATGTAACATTGGGTCTAGGCTACCCAAAAAAATTGAGTAGAATGCCTATGAAAACTTCCCTTCTCTTAAAATTTTCTATTTACATATTATGGGTAGTGGTTATCATCAACAAAATCTAGTTGAACCATCTCCTATTTCTCTCTTAACAAGATCAACATTGAAGGTTCAACACAATGTTGGTATGTTATATAAGGTTGGGTTGGATATGAACTTGAGTATGTACCTTGGTAGGTCAAACCCCAACCCTTTTGGTATGGGATTTAGTCATGCCCAAGAAATATCATAGCTCCTTGTCAAGATCCATTTATTTATAACTATACATTTTGTACCCCAAAAGAGTTCTTTATAGCAATTTCTATTCACACTTAAATTACAACAATTCTTACTTATGTTTGGGTGTGCATAAGTAAATTTGGTTTTCATGGGATGGAATGGAAGGTTTGAACATCACATGCTATGTGTAGAAGTGGCACATCCTCAAATAGCTTGTACATTATTTCATGTTATGAAGGTTCTAAAGGTTGTTGGTTGTCATGACAAACTTGATAATACAAACGCTTAACTTTGTTTTGAATGTGGGATGTCAAATGTTGGGGTATTAAACGAACAATTGGATTCATGTTTTACCTATATACATGTGTCATGATCTAGAGCATTATGGTTTTAATGGCAAGGTTATGTATTCAACAAAGTTATAGGAAGATCACTTACATTGGAGTTGTAATTTGAAGAAAATGGTTAAATAGCTTTGATTTACTTGAACCATGTGGTATGTAGTGTTTTAATGTTTATTTTCATCATACCCATGATTTATAAAACAACTTGACAATTGTATCTACCAAATTAGCACATACAAAAATGAAATTAATCATCATACCCATACCAAACTAATATGTAAAAATCTTTAAAATCCTCATACCAATACAAGACAAGTCCAAATGAACATACTTGCCCAATATTACATGCCCATGTCTTTGGCCACGCTACTCAACCTAAAACTCAAAAATGTTACAAAATCAAGAATGTTATAGAATTTTATCAAATGAATCAACTTTCCACACCAACTCTTGCATTCTAGTACCATTTTCAACAACATTGTCCATTTCTTTTAGGCTTCTATCAAGCTAGCTATTGAACCTCACAAATGAAAAAGATTCGTTAAAAAATCTTCGAACTCAATTTATAGAAACACCAACCCTCTAAACTTGCTCTAAATTTAATTTATATTCCATGAATATTTGAACATTATTTATCTTTGCACACCCATGTCTTTGCCCATATTATTTGGCTAAAATTCAAGAGTGCCAAAAATTCAAAAAGTCACAAAATTGTTTTTTTACAAGCCAACTTTTCAACCCTTTGGCTCATTGTAGCATCATTTTCAATAACTTTATACATTTCCTTCAAGCTTTTGCAAAGTCAGTTGTTGAACCCTCACAAATCCAAGAGAATTTCATCAAAAGATCCTCGAAGTCAATTTACAAAAGCACCATCCCTTTGAACTACAAGTAAAATCCATGAAGATTTGAGTGCCAAACAAAAACACTTTTGCTCACCCACACAAAAACTATGATGCTCAAGAATTTCTAATGCAAAAAGAAATTTTTTAAAAAAAAGAATTAAATGAAGCTTTAAAAAATGAAGACAATTTGCAAACAATTCTATTGGGGTTGTTGAAACCAATCATTACCCATAGTTTGCATACGAATGTTTTTAAAGGTAGGGTGGTAGTTTTCTCAATTTTCTTTGGGTACTCTAAACTTAGAAACCCTAGGCTACCTACATTTTTTAATAAAAGCTTAAGTGACCTAATCATTTTCCTATGTTACCTAAGATTTTAAATGTATGGTTGGCAATAATGCATGACCATTTTGATATTCAATAAGCAGGACCCCATCATGTTGGGATGGCCAAAGCCAATATCAACCCCATACTCAAATCAATTTGATTAAGACCAATGATGTCTGGTTCTTAATTTCAAAAAAAGACCTTCAGTCTCAATTCTAACCTTATCTTTTAATAAAACCTTCTAAACTTGAAACCAAATATTTGAATTTTAAGAACTTTCAATTTAATTTAAAACAAAGTCCAAATTCATCTCCATTCCAAAAAAACTAAACAAATTATTTTGAATAATATTGATTTGTACTAGTAGTGCAGAAAATTCAAAATAAAAATTATATAATATTAATCATGTACAATCAATCAAATGCAATAACTTGCCCAAAATGTAAGGCCAAAATTCTATATATATATATTATTATATTTACTAGGAGAGAACCTAAACTTGTTTAAAACAAAACACCACCCCAAGTTCAAGCAACACAGGTCAAGACATGAGGTAATGCCATCATTGTACAAATTTTATCCCTACCTCATACCAACCAAAAATCAATGTTGTACCCAATGCTAGGCCTTGAATTTTTTTTAAATACCAAATATTAGGACCAACCTAGTATGTTCAAGAGTTGGCACTGAACCAACACTAGTTTGGAGTTTGGATGTCTATATTTGCAATGGATACACTGGTCTTAACATAGTATAGTAAAAAACACTTATTTCTAATTGGTTGCCCATAATGATTGGCCCAAGTGGTACATTTAAACCACTTCTCACATTTTATCATCCCATTTGGCCCTACATACCCTAAATGTACAAAGTTTGTGAGTTTTATTTATTAAATGAGGTGGCTCCCGAGTCCCCTTTTTTTTTTTTTTTAAATATTGACAATTAGCTAATTTGATTGGCCCATCACAAGAGGAAAAAAATTAAAAACTTTGGAAGCTTGTCAAAATGTGTGTTTTTTATTTAAGGATGAACAATCTCCATTTTGGCCCAACCATATGGGTGAAAAAGGTGAAAATTTTGGGCAAACCATATGGGATAAAATTGTGGATTGTTAACAAGTGATAAATAGTGCATATGTTAGGAGTGGTTAGTGTGTTTGATAAAAATATATCTCACATGGGAAACCCTCCCCCTTATTTTGAAGGTCATAAGTTTCACATTACATAATGGAATTTAATGATTCAAAAGTTTAAAGATGAGCTACAAATTATCTTTGGACTCCATCATCAACTGAGCATCAACCATGAATATTTTAAGTGTTCACTCATGGGCATTTTTATCTTAGTCAAAGATGAATCAAACACTTTGATTCTTGCACTTTGACATTGTATTTGGCCTCTGAAATTTATTTAAAACTTCCAAAATGTGGAAATTTTCTTTCATTTTTAATAGATAAAACTACATACCCATTTTTTACCCCAAAAAGGAGTATATAATAAATTTCATCTATCAAAATTTAATTAATTTTGTATACCAAAACCCTTACTTCATGGAAAATTTTGAGTGCTAATATATCCTTACCCAATGGGTAAATAAATTGAAATATATATATATATACCCTTACCCAAAGATAGATAAAAACAATATACTCACACAACACTGGTAGAGATCTAAGGTTGGGGTGTGACCTGCTCGTCGAGCATCTCCGTCGGTGATCAGTATACAATCCTGCACAGTAAAATTGGATGAAGAAAAGTCAAAATATGCCACTTTGGTTCACAAAAATGGTTTTGGATCAGTGTATTTGGTGTACAAAAGGGCTTTTGGCTCATCATAATTGCACGGTGTACAGGGGCTGGTGAAAGGCCTAGCAACGCTGTGCACCTCTAGAAACGAGTGCAATAAACATGATCTGAATGCTGCTCAGTGTTTCTAATTGACCCATCATAATGATCAGTCCAGGTGGTTTGCTATTAGTAACCCCCCCCCCCTACCACCCATTTGCTGTTCCAGTTTCAGTTTTATGGGTGGGGGTGCCAAAAATTAAATACCTGAACTTGGATGTGAAAAACATTTTGCCAGGTGACATACCAAGCACCATTGGAGTCACTATAACCCCTTGATCTTCACTCATGCTTCCAGCAACAGTTGATTTAAATGTCTATGCTTTCTCACATTTTCTATGTCTGAGACAGTTGTGAAGATTTCTAATGTTTCATTATCAACAATTCTCAGTTCATCAAACCTGTGAAATTCATGTTGACAAATTAAAATTGACAGTTAATGGAAGGTGATTGACAGTTAATAGAAGTGATTTTATATAAAGGTTACCTGTATACCTGAGAAGATGTTCCACTACGTTCAACTAAAATTTCATTTCAAAAACTCTACTCTGAATCAAAACCCAAGTTGCAAAATCTATTTACCTGCCTGAATATGCAAATTTAAAGTGCCTCATCCCACCTTTGTTCAAAAGCAGATCCAGAATTACTCAGTCATGATGTGCTTGCACTCCAGGCGTGCAGTTTGTATTCTCCAAAACAAACTGCACATTCCAGAGATTGTCAAGCCTTTTCAAACTGGCTTTCATATTAGCATCTCCATAAACAAGCAAATCTATCTCCTACACATCGAGAAATTCCCAACACAAACAATTCCTGAAAAGAACAGAGCAAATAATAAGGTTACGTATATCTCAGATCTGACAATGTAAAAGTATGCATGAAAACAACAAACACCCTGCCATAAAGAAAAAAAAATGCAAGACAGAATTGAAGAGCAGTTTGGACAACATCGACCATGATATGCATGTTCAGCAACATTACACAACATATGTACAGGATTGAACATAACACAATAATGAGTCTGGTCATAACCTATTAGGGTCACTCACAAGTGTCAGACCATCACCTTCATCACGAATAGCAGCAACAAGCTGCAATGACTACCCACTGACTTCATCAGCTACCAATGCTGGAGGTTTCTGTCAAAACTGAGTTTTTGTCAAAAGACTCTATAGTTCCAGTTCCTCTAGGTCAACTGAAAGGGAACACCGAATGTGCAATTTAGTTGCAATGCAAAACCCACAACTTACAGGGGAAACAGGGATTCTAAACATATAAGCCTTTGGCTGGATGCAAATTACAAACAAGGCATATACACTCACCAAAGAGTTGAATCTCCTCAAGCACATCAAAGTTGATCCAACCATCATGTGATGACAAACCATTGTTTGTACCGATGGTGTACAATACATAAACTTGAGGTAAGCTATTTTTGTAATGTTGGAAGAGACATAGGAATCTTGTACCTAGTTTTTATTCTGCAGGGTGCTCAGGCTTGAGAATCACCTACTGTGGAAAGACACATTGCCCTCATAATTCTCATTTCCCTCACAAAAATAGCCCTACTACAAGCAGCCCAATTTCTGCACAAAGTGTCAGGCCCCTCCCCCCAACTTTACTATACTGCCAATTGGAAACTCTTCAGTCCCTTTCACACATCAAACATGCAAAAGAGGATGAGCCCAGTTGCAATAAAGAAGCAAATGAATAACAATCCCTTATTGGCTGGGTGCAATTCGATAGTGTAGGTGAAGATCCTCTGGCTTCTTCCAGACATAAGCCCGCACAGTTGCCAGACTCATTTCTGGAGGTAGTACCTGTAATTTCAACAATTGAAAAATGTCAAAGAATACATGTAATGCAAGCCTGAAAAATTCTGATGAAATTAGAATTGCAAGACTAGACAGATCTTTCAACAGGTGAAACTGGAGCAAAGACCATTCCATTGCAAATACCTGATTGTTGCACAGAACTTCAACCACAGGTTTAACTGGTTGTTGCCAGACTCTTGAACCTGGTCTATGTGAACCATAACTATTTCCCACAGCTTGTTGGCTGCCCTGTTGCCCTGCTGTAGAAACTCCTTCAGAAGCACTGTCCTCCAAGGGCCTGTCAGGCACCAATTTCTCAAGCACATAATTCGCCACCTGCATCCAGTCAGCACAGTGAGAACCATTGAGCCCACAGTACCAGGCAGGGGTAGTATTCCCCAACAGCTCAAATTCATCATGGAAAAACAATTGATCTCTAGAGAAAGACTGGAATCCAGAAATCATCACTCTAACAGCATCACAGCTTTCAGAAGGCCAGAAGTATAAGCACTCTACTTTGTGCATTCGCAGAATTCGGGGAGCACTTAATTTTCCCTGTGTGAGAATCTGGAGTGATGTCCCTTCGCATGCTTGCAAGAAGAAACTGCATCTGTGCACAAGTAAACCAACAGATGCCCACAACCAAAACATGGATTTACACTAAGGACATATTGAGCTACTTATCCATGATCGAGAGGAAACTCAAAGGTCAAATTGGAAAAGATTGAAGAAGAACAGATTCTTTGCAGCCTTTGAGAGGAAAAAATTTGTAGTCTCAAACTCCACAGCAAAACATGGTCTGAAGATTAAGGAAAGTACTTTGCATTCTCACGTGGTGGCAGACGATTGTTCAATACACAATCAATAACCCACCATGGGAGTTCTTTCTCATCCTCACTTCCATCCAACTCTGAGGCTTTTTTTCGCCATGGGCCTCCCTGCCATAGTGGATAATCATCAGACCATCCAAGTAAAAATAAGCTGTGTCATACCCAACTTCACAAAAACACTTCCAGAACCTCAGAAAACAGATTATGCAACAGCTACCCAAGAATCTGCAACTTAACTGCAGAATACCTGTGAACCCTCTGTAATGATGGAGGGTGGAGAGGAGTTTGAGAACTCAAAAGCAGGCAACACAGAAGGTTGATGAATGTTGATAACATCATCATGAGAGTCATCAGTGGGAGGCTGGTGATCAGAGCGATGCTCTCCAACCCCAGACTCCACATCCCCATTGGCAGTGGCACTGATAATACTAGTCCTCTGTCGTCTTCGTGCCATCCAGTTTGCCATGAGACCCCTCAATGTTTCCTGACCAATATTCAACTGCAAGGTCCAAGCACAAAAGCATTCAGAGCAGATACCAAAACCAAACAAAGTCACCAAATCTTTTTTCCAGCAAAGGCTTGGCAGAACAAGCACAAGACATCTTCCCAGACATTTACCTTCAACTCCTCCGATGCACCAGGCACATGCAAATCAGCTGCATACATCTCTGCAGAAAAACACTGGGGTGTGTCCAAATGCACAGATATGCTCCCCAGTCTTGTATCCATGGTAAACCATGCTGGCACACTCACCTGTTCCCCATCATCAACCAGTTTGAGTGATATCGCAGTCTCCTCGTATTACAGTATTAGTTCTCACAGACAAACCATGAGTTGATAAGGAAATCAGTACTAAGATCTACATGAATACTGACACACCAGTAACAGTCAATGGTAGACATATGTCATACACTCTACAAGCATGCTCAGAAGAATGCCTAAAAAATAAAACCAGCACCAAGATAAGTTGAAAAAAGTGATTCTAACCATTTCAAAGAGCTCCTTCTCCTTGTCTTCAAATGAAACCTGCACCAAGAACATGTCAGTGAACAGACCATCTCTGTGTTAGGATACAGTCAGCATGGAAAACTGTTTCAGGGCACAAGAAACTGTTTCAGGAGGCAGTGGAAGTGTCTGCAAAGCTGTTGACATGTAGAGTGGTAACATTGATGAAAGTGATGCCAAAGACTGTACCTTGCCAAAGTCAGTAATCACAGTCCCTCGTGTGATCTCCCAGAGCTTCACGTTGCCTATGGCATCCTACAAACAAATCAAAACAATCTTTTTTGGTTACATTCATCTCCGGTCTCCTGTCCATAGACAGATGCCATGAAAAGCCATCATATCCACAAGGGCACTCTCTCTTCACCTTAACAGATAACATGTCTGCGAAGAGATGCAATTCATGGTGGGAATTTTGGCATTGTAAGTTCTCATCTCACATCTAAATCCCAGGTTGCTCTTGAACTGTGCATTTATTCTCTGCTTTATATAGTAGGTCCATGAAAGCAGCACTCCTTTATAAGAAATCACAGAAATGCCTGTAGAAAGAAAACTGAATGTTTGGACAGATAAACTTTCAAACAGACCTTGGTGAGCACATGTCGCCGATCATTTAGAATTGAATGACGAACAATGCCAGCTGTCCCTGGAATTGTTGAAGCAGGATGAGTGTACAAAGGAACCTTTCACAAACCCCACCCAATGGATAAATTCAGTCACATATGATTCTATTAGGTTTTTCACCTTACCTGCAAATGAATATTATCAGTTGATCTATGATTACTTCAGCCACCCAATTGGACAAGGTATGGGCCACCACTAGGAAATGGTGAGAGGATAAAACAAAGATGAAAATACAACATTGCTGACTCATGGGTGATTAGGGTTTAGACCAAAAGCATGCAGACAACATCAAAAGATCACAACATGATGGCCAGCAGTTTGGAATGTTGCCACATCCTCTCCTGCCAAGAACAGACATTAAAACAGATAAGAAGTATGCTCACAGGTGCAGAGCCATCCATGCATGCCCGTGCACGTGTGAATGGAAGGGAGCCAGCCACAAAAGAGCTAGCCCTTTGAAAGGCCTTGAGAGAAGCCTGTTCCCGGGATGGCCATTTATTGAGAGCTGAGTCTGTTGTGGTCACCCATAGCCACTCATCTCCCTGCAGTGCCAACCGCAGCACTGGTTGCTTCTCTGTACAGAGCAGTGTGCTCTCCCGAGTAGCCAAATCTGTCACATACACCTACAAAAACCCAGATTTCATTTTCCATTGAGAACACAAGTCCATAACAGCTGCATGACTCATGTCTTCAGCTGATGAAAAAAAGGCAGACTCCAACCCAGAGAAATGTCTTGATGTCACAGAAACAACCAGATGCATGTGATTTGAATCCATGATGATTTACCACCCTTCAAGAGGTTCAGGTTTAAGAATATCATCACTAGTAGTGAACATTAATGAAGCCTCTCTTACCGAAAGATCTTTGCCTCCGCTGTACACATGACTAAATGAAGGGGTGCTGGCCAAAGTCCACACAGAATCTGTATGCACTGCATATGAGTGTATACAACGCTGCTGGCCCAGATCCCAAAGTCTGCAACATCTCCAAATACAGCATCTAAATCACATAACGTACAATAATCTCTGACATTCAACATGGAGGCAGATGGCTCTTCAAGTACCCATCCTGCCATTTTAGTTGCCTGTAACTAAAATACAAGAATACTGTATGAAGAAATGGTGCATTGAGACTTTGTAGACCTAGACTCTCACACTCACAGGGAGGAAAAATTCAGAATCCACGGAGACAGTCGAAAAAGGTGCGCACCGTATGATGGAGTCTGATGATCCTGACAAACAGAACCTGTCTCCACCCAAACACCACAATGACCACTTATTGTGTCACTTCAAAGTCTGTAGGCACAATGTGCATGTCTTTGTTCCCTAATTCAAGAAACTGAAAGATCCCACCCAAAAAACATGATCTAGGACCACAAGCACATTGGATATTGATAATGGCATCAGGTCAATGTGCTAGGCAGTCTCACAAAGTCATCTATAAAGAATTGACAAACAGCAGGACTTGTTCAAATAACTTCAATCACAAACAAGAAGGTAAGTACAACACGACCTGCCAGTAGGATCCAAAAGAAGAGCTCGCACATTGTCAGTGTGTCCCTTCAACTTCATTTGCTTTGCTCCACTTCTTGGATCCCACACTCGTACAGCCTACAGACAATTGCATATATGAGAACACAATTGCCTATTCAGAGCCCACTGTAGCAAGCAAAGACAAGGCAACATCAAACATAAGACCCTGAAACAAGGTCCATGTGCCCCTTGGCCATGAATTTGCAGTGGTGCCCACAGGCTGCCAATGAGACTGAACAAAACACAGTAGCTGTGTTCCCAATTCAATAGCATGCAAAAAGAAACTCACTTTTTCAGTGCCCCCTGATACAAGTACTGTGCCAGTGTCGTTCATAGCCAATGCATAAACTGATTCTTTGTGCCCCTTGGCTGGAATGGGCACATAACTGTTTGGCAAGGTTCCCCCAGGAGCATTGATGTTGCTGTTTGCAGTAGATGACCTATCAGTGGATACTGAAAAACCTGGTGGGAAGCCATCATACGTGCTCTCATCAGCAGCTTCATTCGAAGCCCTTGCAAGAGGCACCATTGCTGCCTCCAAATCCCATATAAACACCTCACAGCCCAGTCCACCAGACGCAACGATGTTGCTCTGCAGCATATGAAAACCAAATTTCATCACTGTGACTCCAACTTCTCTTATTTCAAGCAGCCGATCTTTCAGCTTCTTCAGTTGTTTCCAAACCTAACAACCAGCACCTGAAAGATTCAAAGAACTCCATCATGCAAAACCCGGTCATTGGACAATGTGAGAACATCTGGACACAATTCATCCACGATAGTCTCAGATACTACAGTCCAGATCATCATTCTCAGCTGGACATGGAGATTGTTGATGATTTCTAGCTTCAGCACTAGGCAATCACAAACCATCAAGGAAACCTGTTACAAGGACATAAGCCATCCAGGATCTTGAATGTCAACAAGACCAGCTTTAATATTGGACCCTCTCACCATCATTTAGGATGAGGTCTGTGAAACACCAATCAAACCGTGCTGGGTAATTGGTAAAGGTGACCCAGGTAACCACACAGCCAAACAAAGAAATGCAATGTCCTACCTGATGGGCAGATGCAAGTGATGTGACATAATCAGAATGCTGCCGAAACGTTCGAGTGCACTCTCCATCATTGGCATATGCTCTCCATGTCTGCAGATCCAAATATCAAACAGTTGAAATAAGCATACCAACAACCCACCAAATCTCCTGAATAACACTTCCATGCTGCAATCAAATGTAACAGCAAGAGGATGCTGGTCCACAGAAGAAACCAAAATAGTCATGAATTTCTAGACTGCCCATCTCCATTAGGGCCAGACACATAGCAGGCTCAATGCCCTTGATTGAAACTCAGTAGGCATCCACTGAGGGATGAACGCTTGCAGAGTTCTGTGGGCAAGACAAGATACCTTGAGTGTAGTATCTGATGAACAAGATACCAAAGTATCATTACTAGCCACCACCACATCATTCACCTGCAGACACAAGAGAGCACATTGATCACTTTTACAAAGCACAGTTCACAATGTGAGTCAGCATGCCTGCTGAATAGAAGGATATTTGTTCAGCTGCATTCTTTGATCATTCATACAGGGCTAAGTCACATCAAGCAAACTATGATTCAATGCCACTCATTATTGTCTCTCAAACTGAGTCCAAAATTTCAAAGGATGGAGGATCGACGTACCCAATCGACATGAGATTCAAATGTAGCCCCACAAACAGCAGACTCATTGCTTAACTCCCATCTCTTCAAGGTTCCATCCCGGCTGCCACTGAACAAGTGTTGTCCACCATCCCCACCTCCCTCCACACCCGGTAGTATCAGACAATTAATCCCTGAGCAATGCTGCATCAACACCCACCCAATCCAAATCAGTCCCCTTTCAGACTCAAGTCTCCAACCAAAGAAGCTCCAATACATGACCCATTCTGGAAAACCAACATCTGCCACTTTCTAGCAGTGCACACAAATTCAGCCACTGGTCCTTCAATATTCCCAGAACCCTAGAGCATCTCCAGTGTGCAAATATTTCCCACATCCAAGTTTAGTTATTTAACTTTTTCCAACACTGCCCACAAAACTAAACTGGGACTGCAAATAGGTGGGAAACTACTAATAGAAAACCACCCTGACCAATCATTATGAGAAACAGGGAGCAGCAGTCAAAACATATTACACTCTTCTCTGACCGCTTTTACCAGCCTCAGCAAAGTGTGCCAAAATGTTGGGCCAAAACCATTTTCCTGAGCCAAACCAGCATGTTTTGACTTTTTGTCATCCAATTTTAATTTGCAAGGTCGCATACTGGGCACCAGTGGATTTGCTCTAAGGGTCACAACAGTAGTTAATTCCTTGCTGGAGCATCGAAACCCTAAACCCTGTGCACAATCTTGAACTTGATGCAACCAGATTAGCAACCTGAGTATCAGTTCTTCTTACTCATCATAGACTACTAGAGCCTGCAAAACTTCCCCTTTTAGGAGAACCGGAAAATTCCTCGGCTGTGCTAGATTTGATTGTAGAGCTGTCGATGACAAACCCTAGAGGTGCTTTGCAGCTCTCGCCTGCTACTACGACTTTCTTGTGGCTGGATATGAGGCAGTGATGGCTTAATGCGTAGAAGCCACATGCGGGCGCTTAGGATTCGGAAGACTCGTCGTGTAAAGGGAAGGAGTGCTATGCTACCAACCTTGGCATCATTGGAGTCCCGCAGCACGTAAGTGAGTCGTCTCTCCTTCCGTGGGCGCGCGGCGTTGGCATTATTTCCTGCGCTGCCCACCCGATGCATACCTACCGTGAAACGCACACAACCCCCCGCCCAAACCCTCTCCCCCTCTGCCCTAACTCATAGCACACAAAATCCCTCCCCTTGTGCTTTGTTCTAAAATCCTTTCTTCCTTCTCTTCCTTCTGCCCCACCTTCTTCTTCTTCTTCTTCTTCTTCGTCCGCTTCTTCCGTTTTTCCGCAAGCTCCTTCTTCAAACGCGTCTCAAAAACAATATGGATCAGGTCATTTTTCCGAGCTCCAAAACAAACACCGCAAACCACGAAAACAGAATCCAAAGAGAGAAGATCAGATACCACAAGCAAGAATTAGGGCAATTGAAGGCACAAGAGAATCCAAAGCGAGCGCTACAAATAGCTAAAAGCCGCAAAAGAAAACTCGCGGAAACAAACGCTCCGACAAAGGCAGGCAGAAGAACCCGACTACGACATTGACGAGGACGAAGAGCTCCAAACCCTAGAAAGGGAGAGATATACAATTCACACGATTGGACAAATTGAGTGGCCATTCAACTTAATCTGACGAGAGGGAGATTGAGAGTAAACAACTTGTCCGCTTCGTGTGAACAAGTCAGGTCCTTATTGGGTCCAACGCTGAGTTTTACCTGGTATAACTCAGGTATAAACCTATTGTTATGGTACAAATCGGGTATCTACCTTGTATTTATACTAGCATAAGATATGTATCTACCCTGTATTTTTACTAGAATAAGACAGGTATCTACCTCGTATTTATACAATATTAAGTCAGGTGTATACTTGGTTTTTGTATTGGTATAAGGCATGTATATGCCTGATTTTACATCAGGTTCCTGCCAGGCTGCTACTGGTATACGGCCGGTATTTCCTCAAGTCGTACAAGACTGGTATGTACGTCAATACCAGTAGGTACTCATTCCAGTATTGTATACATACCCGGCGGTTGTACCTACCGGTCCAACACTGATCAAGGTCGTCACTCTAGAGAGAGACTGAGAGTGTTTAGAGAGAGAATGTCGAGCTTGGGTTCTAGACGAAGTGTGTCTTCTCGAGCGCGCAATTCTCGCTCCTCGAAAGGCTTTCTTGGGTGTGCTGGATCTATTTTGTACATCCCCTTCTGGCCTTAGGAATGTAGAGAAGAGCCTGTGGATCGATCGCGTTCTTTCGGCTTATATTCTGACTGATTTGGTGCAGCTATGCGTTACCTGTGGTCTGTTTTGTCGGCAAAAGTTGTTATTTTGGAGTTCTCTCTCTTCTGTACTGGACACGTTCAGCTGCAACGACATTTATGAGACCAATGTTTTGGAGCTGTCGACCACAGTGTGTGCGCGGAGAGGCTGGCAGATTTTTTCTGTTTGTTGGCTTCCTGTCTTTTGGTGTGGTTCTGCTGTTGGAGTTGGTGGAGGTAGGCATGCCTTAGTGAAAAAAAAAAATTCCGGCCCCCTGTCTTGTGATCATCATCGTGCTGCAACTGTGGCGTCACCATTACTCATGTCGTTTGTGAGAGATTCGGTGCGCGCGTGAATACTGAATCCAACGCATTTTTGGCCTTCCGTTCTTGGTGCGATCGTCCTTTTTTTTGGTGGACTTACTAGTACTAGCTTTCAGGCAACGCTCCTTTAAGGAGTGGGGGCTTTGCAGGTCTAGCGTTTAGGGGTTAATCACTATTTTCCTCCCTACATCACACCAAACCCAAGGAAAATTTTCAACGCTTTCAGTTGTCCTGAGTTCAGTCTTGTTTGAAAGAAACTCAAAACTCAAAACAGAATCTCTGACGTTGCACCAGACGAACATAGGTGTATCTAATTTATTTGGGAAATTTCAATTTGCTTCAACACCTCACTCCCCTTGTAGAATCTCCAAGATCATACAAACGTGTTTAAGTCCATTAATCCAAGAGAGAAATTTTCTGTTTCAAACAACTTGAAACAGATTTGGCATGTGTTACCATGTCAGCATTTTCACCTATCACTTGGCCATAACCATCAACCAAACAATAACAAACCCTCATACATGGTGCAACACATAACACTAACATAGTTGAAAATTCATTTACCTGAGATTTAGAATGTCATGTCAACCTGCTGTTTATCATTATCCCCAACCATCAACCAAAAAACAAAAAAATCAATCATACATGGTGCAACACAATTTAAAGTTCGATGTTAATCTAAGTGAGACTTGACTGAGCAGGAAAGCTAAAACTCTTGACAAATTTGTGTGCATTTGTAAAGTTTTCAATTCAGAGGAAAGAGTAATGAGTAGACTAACTGGGCCCACTTCACAAATGAGGTTTATAGTCATCATCGTCTTTGGCACACAAATCAATTCATCGCTCATGAAATAGATTACCACTTCAAGATGGCCAACACACTCCAGCTAGGTGTTGTTGCTAACATGTTTGATCAGTCGTAGAAACTGAAGGTAGAAGTGATACCCTAATCTGACTGCGTAAACACAATTTTTGATTTCACGAAAGCAGAGTTTGTTTCATCAGTAAGAGAATGTTTCTGGTTTCTTATTTTCTGTGATGATTTCAGCATCATTGGTGATAACTAGTTTTCTCAGAAGAAAGCAATGTTGCTTCTGATCTGATACTGAGGAAAATAACTACCATATGACATTTTTAAATGCAGTACAAGTCACATGCTTTTCTCAATGAATTTTCATCCAGGATATCTAAACCTAAATCTGCATGAGATTAATAATGAAGACCAATGCCTGGAAAGAAAGAAGATTTAGACTGATATCCACCACACATTTAAGACACGCTACAACAAAATTGCCCAGACCATATACCCATTGCTGTTATTCCCTTGATAAATTCCCAAGGCCAAAACTTGAAGAGTGCACTGATTTGCTCTGATCAGAACCAGAGCAGTAGCTCCAAATGGGCAAAGATGCCATAAGTTAGGGGTACATCCTAGACTCTCCCATTCCAGGCCACTATCCCCTGTACACTTTGGGGTTGACTTGTGCTACAAACAGTTCAGCACAGAAGGTGTGAATGTTAATGATCATGTGATTGTGAAACCTGTCATTTGAACCATTCCACAACTGATCATGAGGTGATCACATCATATCCTGTTCATCCCAAGAAAATGTACAATCCATAACAGTTTTCAGAGCTTTCACCAAGGATATCCATGCATCTATGGGCACTTTCTTTGCACATAGCTTGGGCCATGCGCCTCAAATCTGTTGTAAGACAACCAGAAACAGAAACAAGAAATTCTTACTCATCTACAATTCATAAAGAGAGAAAAAATTGCCACAAACACTGCTGCCAAAGGAAGATACATTTCCTTGAAACTTATCAACAAAGGAAGGATATCCCTTCACTATTTTAGACAAACCACAGGTTTAATTTTGAAAATGTGAATCTGGCTTGCAAAGAATCTTAATCTGATTTGGAGAACTACATTTGCTGAAATGAACCTAGAGAGGCAAGTATACTACCCCCTATCCAAACACTGTGCCACCCAACCAGAAGCATTCAATGTAGTAAAGCATCAAATTACAATTTCAAGATGCAATTGCAGATTGAAAGAACCATTTCCTGGAATTCCATTCCTGAAAACCACTTTCGTCATTGATGAGTGCAATGGACTTCACATTTTTCTGTGAGAAAAAGACAGACAGACAAACAGACAGACAGACAGACAGACACAAAGAGTAAAGGGATACACCTGAAGCAACGCTCAGTAGCATTTCCACTGGCCAGCACTTTCACACGTGCGGCTTGTGGTGCCTCCAGCAATGTGTAAACAATCCTCAGTCATAAGTTGGAGTAATTCCCAATTTTTTTCATTTCAAAAGTGAGAATCAATGCACCGGGACATCAGCTCCAAGTGAGTTGGTCCAATGCTAGAAGACAATTCCCCTTTCCATCACACAACTGATGCCATACCTCCATAAGGTCTTTCTCCAAACGCTCCTTCATTTGCTGCATTGCTGCTGTTCCCCCTGCAAGCTAAATCACAAAGCCAAAACAAATGGGTGTCACATGAAATAAAGAATGCTTATTTGTGATTTCAAGGGAAACCAAAAGACGAGTATGAGGATGGCAACCAGAAGGGTTGTCACCTGTGTTGAAAGAAAGGTAATCATTGTCAGCTTACCATGATGCTACTAAAAAGCTCTCTTCTTATGTCAACATCGCACTTGTATATGCTATTAATCACCTGCAAGAAGCCCAGGAGAAAAAACACCTCAATAGTCTAGGCTACACAGGACCACTTCATCAACTTCTCCCTGTCTCTTTCACACACCCACATTTCAGTTTCAATGCACATACACCATGCCACCCTACAAAAACAAACTAATACTAGATGCAAAAAATTAATCAAGAGTGTTCTCACCATTTGAGGTAGTCCTTGAAGAGGTGCATTGACCTCAGCCCCAAATTTCTCCATTCCAGGAATTGTCTGGACCAGTCCCACCAGGTTTATTGATATCAATCAGCAGTTGAGCCCAAATGTGAAAGCAAAAAACCCTCTGCCAGCATCTAATGAAGGTCAGCAACTCTTCATGATCCACAAAACCTCCATGAAAGTAAGCACCTGAAGTGAAGGGTTGAACATGATGTCAGGTATTCTGAAGCAGTCAGCTCCCACCTCAATCATCCTGACCCACAAATGCCACACTTCAAAACTCCTCCCCTTGCTCTAACTACAAAAACCTACTCCAATCTTACAAAGCTCATTACACAAAGACACTTGCAGGTGCAATCCAATGGATCTCTTCTGCAATGCAAGATCTCATGCTTGTAGAAGAGCAAGTAACAACCAAGAACAGTAGATAAAGCATGCCAATCAAGGAGTAAATGGACCTGATAACAAGGAGAGGCCCTGCACAGCAGAACTGAATGGCTTGAAAATTATATCAACACAGGAACAAAGGAACCTACAGATGGATTCAGGGGTGAATGGAAACATAATGACTTAAAGAGGAGTTGCATGCTACAGACAAAATTGCTGCATCCAAACATGAACTGTTTGGCCACTTACTGGCCATCAGGGAGCTCATAGGGTGTTGTAGGGATATTTGCATATGAATTATCTGCAGCAATAGAATGCACTAGCTCATTAGCAACAAACTTGAATGTCAACCATATCTAAAAACTTAAACTTAAGGAAAGTATCCAAGAGCACTATTCCAAAGAGTCACAATCAAACATTCCTACCACATGGCTCTGCGTCAGCAAGTCCAGAAGACACAGAACAATTCCAGATTGTATTGAACATTATGTGTCTAACATGAGAACATACCATCAAAGGGTGAGTCTGGCACAAGACAAACTGCTTCCTTGACATCAGCTGCAATGGCTCTCTGCAACCAAGCCTGAATCCACATTGAGTACAGCTGACAAATCCATATAATGGATGGACTTCTAATCCATCCAAATGCCCCCTAAACTCCACTCAAAAAAGTATCCTATGCTGTAGCATACCAGTATGACTGAATAGACTTCTCACCAGGAAAATTAAGGAATTCTACATTCAATACAAGAAAAAATGAGCTGAGATTACCATACTTCCACTGACCTGCATATATTTGTGGTAACGTTCTGTTGTATTTGGAAATTCCACTGGTGTCACCTGCAAACTCAAACATGGATGTGCCAAAATTCAGACACCGAACATTATCAAAGTGGATGATGTGAATGTTGAATAACTCTCATGAGTACTGAGAAATGCACAGACTCAGATTTAAGAAAACCAGGACAAGGTGAAAAACTTCTGCTGAGGTCAAAAAAAGACTTCCAGATAAGGACTGAAGAACCAGGATGAAGAAACATACAGAAGGATAGAATTTGAACAGGAACAATAAAGCTAGCAGTATGAATAACAGTGACAATCTCTTACTTGTTTCGGCACCATCAACAGTAACATGTATGATGGTGACCTATCCATCACAACTTATCCACTGACTTCATCAGTGCCCTACAGTGGGATGAAGGTTTAAGCTAATTTACAAACCTCAAACTCCCCCATACAGACCTCCTTGCACCTGAATGAGAAGCATGGTCTGATCTGAAAGGACATTCAGATGTCTGTTTTTGAATTTAAAATATCTGTTGAAGTGACAGGTCACCAAATCCAATTCAGACAGGGTTGGAAAAGCAAACATACAGAAATTGCCTTGCTTTCTAAAGTCTTAAGAAGACACTCAGTGAAAATATCGCCTCCAATTGCTGACTTCACAATAGCCTGCCACCCACCGCTCACAGGTTTATGAGGTTTCCAGAAACTGCACTGCAGTAGAATTGTGAGCAAAAGTCGAGGATGCACACAAGAGGATTTGATGAAAGTTACCTTCTGAAGAACATAACCATCATGCACTCCTGCAACATTTGTGAATGCACTGCCACTGCAATCGACAACTATATGGCTATTAGATACAACACTCTCTCATTCTCCATGATGAAGTCAGTCAAGGTAAACAAAGACAGAAGGATCAGGGAGGTCACATATGAATGTTCCAATTAATGAGTTCCTACAATATAACATACACCATAACGACATCTAAGTCAATAGAGCAAATAAGCAACCTTACCAGTCTACAACAAGTGATATCGCTTGCCCTGATGCAAATGATGTCAATACCTACCCAACCCAACAGCTCCCATCAGTTGCCCAATCTTCTACCATCAACTCACAAAGTGCATGAGCCTCAAAACTACATTTACTATTTCCAACAGACCAGAGCTCTTTATTCAATACCAAAATAGGGTGCAGTAATTTTGAACGAGCAAGTCCAGAACAGAGAATTGGAGCTCTTTAGAGCACCACACAGTCAGAGGACATTGGTCGATACACTGTATTTTTCGCTAGAAACACTTCAGGTGCTCCATATTTTTCAAATATGAGCTCCACTATCCTGCCACACAGAATCCATAAAGTTTTATCCATTTACAAACACACCAATAAGGCTCAGAGATTTCTCAGTAGTCCTTGACCACTGCATCTAGCAAGATGTAGTAGCACCTCTGAACTTATAGCAAAAACTCCATGTATCTATGTTGGAGCTACTTCACCAAAACACTGAAACTGAGAAGCATGATCAAATGAACTCTACAAGGAAATAAACGGAACAAAGAAATATAAAACAGATAGAGAAAAAAAATGGGAAAACTTAGCTAAAGTACCAAGCCTATTATGAACAATAGATATGGAGGAAAATGATAATTTCTTACTTTTCCCGGTTTGGTTGTGTATTGAATGAAGGTTCTGCCAAGAGGATGGGATGCTCTTTGGGTCTACCAGAGGCCGATCTCTGTTCAAAATCTCTGTCATTAGAGAATCGTTCAACATCCATGACTCCAAGAGCTGACTCCCAGGTCACTCATAGCTTGCCCCTAAAGTTTCAAACCACAAAGTGATAATTAAAAAACGCATTTGCTGGCAGATTCTCCATCTGCAATTATGAGTCACCAGAATCATTCCAGGAGAGAAGGCTTACCTCAGAGCATGGTCCCAAATGCTCTCAACAATTTCCCAGTCTGCCACCAGTCCATCTTTCATTGCTGGCACCACCTGCATGCTCATAAGCAGGCCAAATTAGGTGGAAACAGCACAAGATGCTAAATGTTTGATAACTACAATTGAAGCACAGCTATTCCATTACAACTGTGAAGAGGCCTTTTGAATCTCCCAAGAACCTCATAAACTGCAGATCACAAGCTGCACAGTAAACACAGCTCCAAATGCTTCAGAGCTTATACAACACCTCCATGTAATCCTGATGGTAGTTGAGAGCTGAGAAACCTGTATACAACTTTCTCCCTGCGTTCATTTTCTCAGATTCCCCAGGCTTCTTAGCTTCCATATCTGTCTCTGTCCCACCATCACCCACCAGTGATGTCTGCTCCACTGCTCCCACCACCTGAGTTGCTGCCAAAGTTAGTTTGGAATAAAACTAATAGAGTTTAGCCCAAGAGGGATTTGCATTTGGGTCTAGTTTGGATTGTAAGGAGCAAGAGTAATTGCCAACGCCTTTGTGAAGGAATGTCTTCATCATCACTGCAGCAAGTGCAATTGCCATGTGTAGGATGCACTTCAAGTCAAGACCACAAAAGCGGCAGCTCTAACACCACATGGGAAATAGTTAGGTCAATGAGGAGCTTACTGCTATGTCTGTGCACCCACTATTGCACTATACGCATCAACGGCTTTCGCGGTCCACTGCTCTTCTTCTCAGAGCACATCAGATAGAAACAAAGGTGGCACTCAGAGATCAATAGAGAGACTGTGGCCGGAGTTCTTTTTGGATCCTTTGCAATAGTGGGATCACAGATCAGAGAAGGTAACTGAACATGAATCCTGTCAGAATTCACATATCAATGGAGACATAGATCTGTCAGTGTCAATCTTGTTGCTCTCTCTCTTGGTTGTTGTCCTGCCATGGTCTAAACTTTGGCAGAAATTCTTTTCAGATCCTTTACACTGTCAGGATAGTAGTAGTATGCTGGAGAAGGTAGTAAATGCAATATGCTGTGACAAAATTCTCTCACTGATGGAGAAGGTCAGTGCAGATTTCGCTGTTCACATGACAGCATTTATGCCTGGGATGTAGAGAATACATGGCTGATCAGCTTGGTCTAGACTTCTGCTTGTAAACAAATGAAATGTACCCAGATTTTCAAACATAAGAAAACACAGGAAGAACTCTGGGTTGAGGACCAAGCCAACCATGGGTGACAGGAGAGATGGCTCACACTCATATCAAGGAATAACATATTCACCCCCAAGGGATTTTGAACCTCTGCTATATGTTGCAAAAATGCTTCTTTTTCCTACCTCATCACACTTAGGGACTAATCTCAGTTCCCCTAGGCTACCAAGCATTCTCTGTACTCTTAGTTCTATCCCACACGAGGTCCATATAGAAATTGTACACATCAGCATCTTCTTGCTCTAACATTTCAAATGCAACACCAAGCCTGGTTCCAGCGGTCATGACCCCTACTCAAAGAAAACTTAATAATGAACTTGTACTTAACTCCAGTTTACTTTCAATTCATTTTCAATTAGCTTTCAATTAAATTTTAATTTATTTCTTATTCATTTTCAGTTAATTTTTAATTTATTTTTAGTTCACTTTTAATTAACTCTAAATTCACTCTTAGTTCACATTTAATTAACTTTAAGTTCACTTTTGGTTAAGTTTTAGTTCACTTTTAATTAACTCTAAGTTCATTCTTAATTCACTTTTAATTCACTCTCAATTCACTTTTAGTTAACTCAAAGTTCATTCTTAATTCATTCTTAATTCACTCTCAATTCACTTTTAATTAACTCAAAGTTCATTCTTAATTCACTTTTAATTCACTCTCAATTCACTTTTAGTTCACTTCTAATTAACTCATAATTCACACATGGGTACACATGAGTCTGCTTAAATGGTGTCAAAAAAATATGTTGACAAAATCAACAAAACAAAAAAACTTAAAACTTTTTCATGATGTGATGATAATGTAATCCATGATTCCACAATTCAACCAAAAAAAAATTATATGGTGATGTGGCGTGTTATTCCATGTCATATTAACTTAGGACCTCATATATGCATGTCATAATTTTTTAATTAAAAATTATCTAGTGCAACATGTAACTATCCAAAACGACTAAAAATCATTTCACTAAAAATGTCCTAATTAACTAGTCCTTTTTTACCAAACCATACAAATTGCAAATTAATCAATTTTGTCATATTTGACTAAAAAACTAATGAATTTGAGTAGTGAGAAAAAACAAGATTTTTGACCACCAATGGATTAAATTGTTGTTTCATATGTATGTTATGCACACTTGGGCTTACATCTTGGACCTAAAATAAATTGCATGGAAGTACTAGGAAATGGGTACCTTTATATAGACAAGGTTCAATTCTTGACATACTAATGGATGTAGGTGCAATCTTTGTCCCTTTGCCAATAGAAAAAGAAGTTAGATCATAAAAACACATAGAAATCAACTACCACATAAAAATGCATCTAGGTAATGTACATAAAATGTTGATTTAATTTGCTAACATTTAAAGACTATCCGAAATCTTTTATCTAATTACACAAATTGCACATAATTTTTTGATTAAATTTTCACATGCATAAATTTATGGATTATCTAAGAACTCTACGACACAAAATCCACTTTAATGTCCAATAGTCATGCCTAGAAGTTACATAAATCTAAATATGCATGTAGACATATATGGATTATCTAAGGAATCTATCACACATAACCACCTTAATGAACATAAAGTGCCCAAAGTTCCATAAATTTAAACATGCATATTCATCTATGGCCTATCTAAAAACTTTACCACACATAAACCACTTTAATGTACATAAAATGCACATATAACTACATAAATGTAAACCTAAATATACATTAAAAGACTATTGAAGTCATTTTATTGTACATAAAACTTGCATTTAACGACATAAATCAAAAACTATGTAAACCCAAAGAGATTTTGGAAATAATCTCCATAAAAAACTCACCTACATGAATCTTCAACACAACTACATAAATCAAAACCTGCATGGATAGAAAAATACCATGTAACTACTCATATATCACAATAATCACCAAATTCAATATCAAAATACACAAAAAAACATGCACATACACTCAAGGACTTTTGAAAGTATTCAAAGCATCATAAAAATGACATTAGTACATGCATAACTTGTTATTCCATAAACAAACATTAAAAGAATTTGGAAATTAACCATTTTTTTTTCAATTACATTTTAATCATAATGGATACATGTGACTAAAAATGCTTATAATCGCCTAAAACAAGTGCCATAAGACAACTAGTTATAAAAGACACCATGTGGCATGGTAGTTGAATCAATAATCACATATATAATGTTAGGATTGCATTTATAACTACATGGTCATGAAAGAAATTTATATGATTATTTAAATAAAATTATTGATATTATCTATTGAAATTATTAAATATTTTCATTATTTTCATCCTATGAGTTGTTGACATGTGTCATTACTTAGGCTAGGCTAAAAAACTAGTTTAGGTTACTAGGTAAACACTTAAAAAATGTAATAGACATAAACCACCTAAGTTGAAAGTATTTGGTCAACAAATCACAATTGACAACCACCATGTCATTTGTGAGGGTTGATCTTTAGACCTCAAAAATAGAGACCAACTCTTTTACCAACAAATCTTCCATTTGTTATGAAATTAAAGATGGTTTGATTTTATTTAACCCATGTTTTGTTTTAAACATTGCACAAATGTCAACTTTCTTATTTAATATCTTATCAATATTTTGTCCAAATGACATAATTGAAAGTTCATTTTGATCTTTTTCAACCATGCACACATTTATTTATTTTCCTTTTAAAAATGTAAACTTGTTTTTATAAACAAACACTTGACTTTCCTTGTTTAATAAAATTTCAATAACCATTCTTTTGAATAAAAAACTCAAGTACATGATTTATAAATGAAAAAAAAATTATATGGTTAACATATAATAAACAAATGAAATATCTTCCAATTTTAACACTAATATTTGATAAATTCTATATTATAAATAATTATTATTATAATATTTCATATCTTATTCATATTTTGTTCAAACAACAAAATTAAAACTCCATTTTTTTTAAAATTCAATGATGCACACAATTAACGAGTTTAAAAAAATAAATCTTGATTTCAACAAAAAAAACCATTGAATTTCATTCTTTGATAAGATTTCAATGACCATTATTTTGAAGAAAGAATTCAAGCACATGATTTATTAATGGAAAAGATTATTCAGTTCATATAATAATAAATAAATAACATATCTCCCAGAATTTAAACCAATATTATTTTTTAATTATATTATAAAATTTTGATGAAATTTTTTTAGTTTTTTAAAAAATTCTATTTAGATGTAATAATTTATAATTTTTTAGATATATATTTTTAATATATCATTTCTAAAATATTTTTAAATACATAATACTATTTATAAAACAATAATGTTATGTATGATGTCATTAATTATATGCCCAATCTACTTGACCTAACTAATAATTAATGTAACTTATTAACTATATAGGTAATAATAGTTAGCCTATCCTAACTTATTATAGTTAGTAACGAACATGGACTACTAACTATTAATTATAAGGAATAATAATTTATATTCATTTAACCCTAAATCCTAACTTAAATATTAGTTTATAATAGTTTATATATCATAACATACCTATTAGTTATAATAGGTAGCTCAAATAAGTTAAATTGTCACTCAATATATGGATTTAAGGTAAGGTAGTTATTCTTGCTTAGTAGGTATGTTAATATAGGTTAAGATAGTTTCTAATATGGAGTTTAAACAATAATGTAAAACTAAATTAATACTAATGCCAACATTAAATGTAATTTTATAAATTTTGATAATCAATTGCAATCACAAACTTGATGCAACATATGATTCAATCATCTGTGTAATGGGAAAGTTATGTTAAAATAGTTGCAAAAATGACTTGGTTTTCATCCATCAATGGAATTTAACAATAATTGATAACATATGTTGATTTTTTATCAAAAATTTTATCCAAACACAAGGTAGTCACAAATTATAATTGCATCTATGATTAGAATTTAAATCCATTTGTTTTATAATCACACATGTGACTATTAGCACTCGTAATTTAGTGACACGTAGGACTACTACATATGTAGTCACAAAATGAGTTGATTTGGACAATAGTGTCACCCTAGTCACAAAAACATGGTTGGAATGGACAAGATTTCTTTTAGTGAAAATTTTCAAGTTTAGGGAAATGTATGGAAACTTAACCACCTAAAAACCAATACCTATGAAATTTTGAATAGGCCATTGGATTAATACAAAGATAACACTAAGGATAGAACATGTTCAAGCAACATAGATGATGTTCATGTAACAAATATGACCAGACTTAAGAACATTCAAATTTTAGTAGAAAAGACGTTTATGTCAACCATGAATTTTATACAAATTGTTGATTTGGGATGGAAATCCAATGCTCACATGTGGAGTACTATTAGTTATATAACCCCAAAGCCATATGATTAACCACAAGAAATGGCAACAAAATGTGTTGAATTTGTGTACTTACCTTGTCCATGGCTTCACCTTTTTTTTTAAACTACAATTTGTTTGTGAGGCTTTAACATTGATCCACTTTGGGGGTTGATGACTATTGCAAAATCCATAAGCCTTTATGCATTTTTTCCCCACACAAAGGATCAATGCATTTTGTGGACTTATTGAAATGAACAAATGCACACCAACCATGGTAAACATGTTTATAAGATGTAATTTGTCCCACCCACAACAATTTAAAACCTAATCCACAAAATGGGCAATTATCAACCCATAGATAGGTTAGTTCATTGTTATCTTCCAAATCAACAAATGGAAAGGGAATGCAAGTAGAAGAAACTAAACCTTTCTAAATATTATGAAGGGATTGTGCAACATTAACATTTTGTTACAAGACTACAAGTTTCCTTTTTAATACACACAAATCACTATCTTCTTTATTGAAAACTTTACTTAACTTTTCATAAGTAAAGACCGCTACATCTACAAGACCCTTGCATAAAACAACAATACCCTTTTTATCTTCAATTTACCGTTGTGCTTCTTCTTTTTATTCATTAGGATAAATTTTCATTTTTGTAATTAGGGTTTGTAAAAATATTTCCTATTCATGGAGATGGTTGTCACGATCTTCCATTTGGCCACATGTAAGCAACCAAATGGTGCATTTGATTATACTTATGCATTCGATTAATTGGCCACACACCTCCTCCATCAAGGGCTCATCATCAACTTCTTTGTAAGAGTCAAGTAAATCCACTTGCTCTAACCTTGTGTTGTAATGTTGTTGTTCACTATTAATCCATTCAACATAGATAGCCCAATTAATTGGTTTCCCCATCTTCTCACATGCCAATCTTTTAGCAATTCCGAAGGACATTAACTTTGATGTTGGCATAAAAGAGTTCTAGTACTCCCATTCATAACTTCTTTACCTTCTTGTACACAAGGTCCTTTGTGAATTCATAGTTGTAGCCGTTTTTGTTCACAACAGGACGAAAGATCTTGGTGATGCCCTTTTGAGAAATGTCCCTTGACAAATTTCACACACTTTGGACAAAAAAATTCACAACATAGGCCATATTTATTTGCAAATTCCTTTTTGGAAATTGGGTCACCATCTCCAAAGCTTGGGTATAGAAGTGTACAAGGGAGTAAGGATTGTATTTGGTTTTGAAGGGAATGAGATATATTGCTCTTCCTTCCCCACCTTGAAGTAAAGGGGGCAAAAAATCCTACTCCACTTCCTTGTGAACATATATCCTCCCATGTGCACCTTATTACCAAACATGCCATATTTCTTAAAAGTGAATGAAAAAAACATCATTAGACAAAGGCAAGGACCCTTGATGTTCATTTTTTGTTTCAATTTTTTACCAAGCTATTTGGAGGACTAATGTGGATAACCTCTTTTGAAAGTGTGTAGAAAAAAACCCTTGTCAAATAGGGGTGGCTCCCTCCTTTGATCATTTTATTTTTTTGTTTTAAAAACCCACCCTTACCACCATCATGGGAAGACATGGTCTCAAACTTCCAATAAGTATGCCAAATTGTTTGGCATGTTTATAAGGGGAAAACAAGTTCTCATTACCAAATATTGTAAGGCAAGTGATTAAACACAAAACTTTCATCCTAAAATTGTGAGATAAAAAAGTTGTCCATTAATTTTTTGAACCATTCATTCCAATTTATAAGCAATTTTGAACAACTACTCAATTGCCAATGATTCATCATAGACATTCTTTTGGATGGTTTGGGTGTTTTTTCATTCGCTACTTATTGATGATGGGTGGTTCTACTTTACTTATTTTGAGTTTGATCTGTCATGAACAAACATCATGATTGGTCTTGTTGGTTGTATGCACCATGAGTTACATTATTTATAACATTGTTTTCTAACTTCTCAAATTCAAAAGATAACCATGTAAACAAGATAATTGATATCACTAATTATCATACATATTTGCAAGCATGGACAATATACCAATTTGGTGTGTTTAAAATATCATTTTTCCATTCAAAGCAAATGTGCATTGTCCAAATATATTGTCTCCATCATGCACGTATCACATGCCAAAAGCCTTCTTAATTTTGTTAAGAAATGTTTAATAAACATAAAGAGACCCAAGTTCCACCATTTTAGCCACATGTTAATAAACAAAATTTCATCAAATGATTGTCTATGTTTTTTTGCGTTTTACAATATTTACAAAAAAATATTTTATTCAACATTTTGTTGGGCCCTACCCCCATAGGCATAGGGACTATCGCATTGGATCCAACTTTTGGAAGTATTACCTTATTAAAACAATTTTCACATTAGGTGAAATGATCTCTTTGGTGAAAGTCTTTAGACTATTTACATTGGAACATATTGTTTTGGTGTTTAAAGTGTGGACATAGTAGGTAGATGTACAACATCTTACCTATTGGCAAGCCCAACATGTTTGTGATGCCTTATTTTCATCTAGACCATGTCATTGAGCTTTTGATAAAACCAAATGTAGATTTTATTTGTACAAAATGAAATCTAAGTTGCAATATCCAAGATTGTTTTTAAGAGTTAGAAAAGAACTTGCCATTGATATCACATCTATCTATGAAGCAAGGTAGGTTGTTTCATCTTTTTTTGTCATGCCAAGATCTCCAAACCACAATGCTTCATATTGTGCTCTTTGTATGTTTAGAAAGCTCTTGATGAGTAGGGGTGCATCGACTTGGTTTGAGACTATTTGGAGCTATGGCTTGGAAGCTATTGATTATTGAATCATTTTTTCAATGACAACTAAATAAAATTGAAGCTGAAAATTGTATTGGAATTTGTAGGTGTTCTTGATGTTGTTGGAAAGCACATAGTGAGTCAGATTTAATAGAGTTTATTTCATGATTTTGAGAGCTAAGGTGTGCAAAATATTGAGTTTTGAGTGGATTTTGTTGTTGGAAATTCAAACAAATTGTGAAAATTGGGTTTGGAAAGAAAAATCAGTTGAGCTCTTAATGTGTTCACATTGCTAAATTTAGAAGTTTTCAATTCTAAAAATGTGAAAAATAAAAAATGTGTTCACACTCGGGCCAACAACACAAGCTCCATTAAGGAAGATGAAAACCTTGTGAATCTATCAAAATGTCCACAATATCAAGTTCATCCTAATGTGTCCAAACATTTACAAAGATCACCAAAAAAACAGAAAGTTCATTAACTTGTTTATGATTTTGCCATTTCAAAAGAGTTGGTCCAAATCTAATGGAATACACACACACATTGATTTGCATCAAATGCATTTGGTTTAAAATAGGCTTGTCTTCTTCATAATCCTGTAAAACTCCTCCTCATTGATTTCACCATCACCTGTAAAATCTTTCACCATTAATAAGTCTTCCATGGAAAGAAAACTGAATATGAAATCCAAACTAATCAACGTTAGAATTAAGTTTCACAATAATAAACTCAAAAAAAATTGGTGTCTTTTGTTTTTCAAAACCATCTTTACATCATGTAATTGTCTATCTTGTTGTTATATATGTCAAAATTTCAATGGAACCATATACTAACTATATATATCAAAGAATAATAGGATGTAAACCTTTACATTGTTTATTTCAATTTAAAATTTATATTCTTTTGAAAATGTAAATTTAAATACCGTGGTCAACGGCATCAATTTGGTAATTTGGGTATTTGTCATTTAACAATTTACGAAAGGCACTACATCAATGGAAAAACAAACAATGTTTATTTTATTACCATCACGATCAGCCTCGTCTATCATTTCTTGTAATTCTTCATCTGTCATGTTTTCACCCAGCTCTTTTGCGACACGCTTAAGATTCTTGAATGATATCTTGCCCTATCAAGTTTTGAAAAATCAAACAAGAACAAAATGAAGTTTGATAATGTTTGAGTGTTAATCATTTTATCTATTTACAAGATATGGGCAAAATCAATAAACAATGTGTGATCAATATGTTGATACAGAAGAATTGTCCTATGATTATTAGCATGTTATATAATTAGGTGGGGATATGAAACTCCAAAAATTAATTCACAAATGTTGTTGTTTTATAATGAAGCAACCCACAGTCTCATCATCGTCGAACAAGCGAAAGGCTTTCATGATTTCTTCCTTGGAATCTCGTTCTCCCATCTTGGTTGTCATCATTTGCAAAAACTCTTCAAAGTCGATCGTCCCACTCCCATCCTTATCAATATCAGCTATCATTTTTTTGATTTCCTATTACCAAAGCAATTCATGATTTTGGTCCCAAGAAAATCTGTTAGGAAACATAATATACTCAATGACCAAATTAAATAAAATTTTATTTTACAAAAGCATGCAAGTTTTTTGGAAAGACCAAAAGGGCCATGATAGAAAGAAAGAAATAAGGTATAAAGTTCCACATCTTAGACCAACTAATTCCTTGCCTTCTATTGTTTGAATTTACATTCAAAGGCCATGCACATTTTACCCAAAAACCAGAACTTTAATTAATAATCTTTGAATTGGGTTCTGGTCGAAGGTAAAGGATCAACTAACCTCCTTCTTTGGTTCAAAACCAAGGGCCCTGCCACATATGCCCATGTTTAATTTGATTGGAACACATGATTTGGAATATTAGAAGCAACTGGTAATGAAAGATGGACAATTCCCAATCTTTTCCAAATACTTATATGTACATAAATACAGAATTCTCAATTGAATATGATATGCAATAGTGGGAATAGTGGATATTACCTCATTGCAACTTTGAGTTCCTTTGCATCAATTGTTCCTAAAAGAACAAATTAACAATTTAGTCTAAAGTGTATTACATTAGCACCCCATTACCTTTGAAACCGAACAATTTGGATATATAAAAAAATATTAATAGTTGATACAAACATAATAAGGTTATCCAATTTGTAATTCTCACTAATATTGTGGCTTTCAATTCACTATTTATTCAGAAGAGTTTGAATAAGATAATAAGGGCTGAAGGATGGTTGGAATGGTATTACCAGAGCCATCAGTGTCAAAGAGGTCAAAAGCTTCACGGATCTCTTGCTTTTGTTCTTCTGACAACCCTTGTGAACGGCCCTTGTTCTTGTCTCGTCTTGCAGCCCCAACTCCCTTGCGAAAACTCTACTCCCAACAAAAGACTCAAGAAGAAACAGAGTCCGCACATCAAAACCAAACCTCTATTTGGATATATCTTCATCAAAACCACTCTCATTTGAAAAAATCTTCATAACAGCTTGTATATTCATGTTTGCTTCACTGAAATGAAAACAAAAATACCTGAAGTTATGAAAAGTTTGCAAAACACTTCACACATCCCACCAAAAAATCAAAGGAAACAAAGACACAAAATGAACCCCCCCCCCAAACACATTCTTTTTTAAAATATTGAGAATATTTGCAGAGTGCTCACCATGGTTGCTGAAGCTGAAATCTAAACAATCCTCAATATGAAGCAAAACCCCCACTTTGACAGCACAGTTCAAATTGTTCCAAAACCCAAACTCAATGCAATTTTGAATAGATCCACTAACACCTTAAAATTGTTGCAGCCTACTACAAAGTTATAAGTTACAACACATGCAAATAAAACTGGCTCCAGCAAAGCCCAACTGAAATTGGGAAAAAGAAAGAAAGAAATAGTTCCACTTATTCAGTTTCTGTTTTCTAATGCAGAGAAAGAGAAATTTAATGGTAATTCACCATTTTCATAGATTTTGCACCATTTAACAACACCACAATAATACAAAAGGGATGGAGAGAAGTTTCAGAAGCACAGCACACTTATGAAGAAGAAGTGAAAAACATGTTCACTACAAATGTAGAGAGCTGTTGGGGGGAAAAGAGGGGATTTTGATGCAGTTGGTAACCCAACTTGCAAAGATTCAAAAGAGGAATGCATCAAGAATTGAGGGAGAGCAGTTATGGGTGGTTTGATCAGGACCATAGGATGATGAAATAATGGAGCCCTTTAATCGCACCCATTGGAGTAAAAGCTAAGACCTACGACGAGAACCTTATTGAGAAGTTAAAAGTGAGAGACTATCTAAAGGCCACCACCTGAACAAATCATTATGATCAGCCAATGAAAAACAGTGATTTTTTTGTAGTGACTGTATCAGAGGTCATTGTATCTTGGGCATATTTGCAAATATAATCTCAGTTTTGTCCCATTTAAAGGTTGTATTTCATCCAAAATAGTGTGTACTTTGGTCACATTTACAAGTCCAATCCCAGCCTCATGCTATTTAAAGGTTGTACCTCATCCAAGTAATTGTGTATATGCCTTTTATTACTGGTATTATATAAGCTTGAAGTTAGTCCAGTAATTGTATTAGTTCAAAAGCTTCAAAAATCTGTTCAAACTCTCTTAATTAACAATTGCAAACATTTTTCACACTTTTTGCAAATGGTAGTCCCCCTCTTGTGTGTCATGGGTTGGCGCTTAAAAACTTGAAACCATTGTTGGGCAGGTATGAGATTTGACACCGAACCCTTACCAGGAATCAACCCGGGTAAACCGGTTTATAACAGTGGGAGCTGATAGCTTCAAAAACATACCCTTGTTCATACCTGGATGACTGCAAAATTTAAGTACCCATGGCACCTCCCTACTCAAGACCTTACAAAAACATATCTTCATAACCATGCCCAGATATGGCACTAAAATTAGTAATATTCATGAAGTGGGCTGGCTCTAACTGGGAATCTCTAACTGGGACCCAAAAATGCGACTGTCACTTTTGAATTTAAAAAAGACCAAATTGACAAAACGTCAAGGTAGTTTCTTTGAGAGTGTGAAGACCAACTTAGGTAGGCAGTTCGAGTAGGTAGGTAGCTAAGGTGGGTAGGTAGGTAAGTAGGTAGCTTAACTAGCTTAGGTAAATAGGTAGGTAATTAACCTGATAAGTTGTTTACATAGGTAACTAACTTATGCAATTGGGTAGGTATGTTGGTAGGTTAGTAACCTAGGCAATCGAATAGGTAGTCTAGGTGAGTATGTAACTCAGTAGGTTGGTGACTTAGGTAGTCCGATAAGTAGTTTAGGTAAGTAAGTAAGTGACCTAAGTAATCGGGTTGGTATTTTAGGCATATAAGTGATTAGGGGAATAAGTGGGTGGGTGGATAGGTAGGTATGTAAATAAGTAAGTGGGTGATTTTGATGGGTAGGTAGCCCACAGAATCATGTAGCTATATTAAGTAAGTAGTTATGTAGTCGAAGTAGCTAGGTTGCCTCCTAGATGGGTAGGCATGCTAAGTACGTTTGTAACATAGATAGGTAACCTCAACACACAAGTAAGTAAGTACACTAAGTAGGTGGGTATAGAGCTTAGTTAAGTGGGTAAGTACACTAGATATGTAGCCAAAGTAGGTCCCTAATAAATGTGGATAGACCCCTTAGATAGGCACAAAGTGTGTAAGTGTAATTTAGAAAAATAAACCATGGTCAAAATTTCCAAAAGCTCATCCCCACTTTTGAAAGCTGGGTCTCAGCATGGCGGACTTTAATACCGGCAAATTGGGGGATGAGATGTCCAAGTGAGGCTGACAAAGGCCATAGGACTGGCTGCCACTTTATGGATATCTTTATTGGAGACACCCCGGTTCAAACACCAAGGCGTATACCTGCCCCTATCTTCAAGTTAGGGTTAGGGTTTTTCTCACGCAGCCAGCACTTGAGCGCTGTGTCCCAACTTTTCTTTCTTTGAAGGAAACTACTTGAATAATTACTGGAATTATTCCAGGTTGTGAAGTTATGAAATTCAGCGTTTGTGTTGTGTCTCTTGGTGATACTCAAAGCTTGCTATTGTAATATGTAGCATTAGACTTGTAAACTGAAACACTAGATCTACTTGATTTCCCCATTTTATTCCAATCAGTTGTTCGTGCAATGCATGCATAAAATCAGTTCTTTATGCAGGCAGTTGTTAAACTTATTTTGTGCCTTGCACCTTTAGGAACTGGTTGCAATTTGAAAGAACCAGATCCAGGACCTGTTCAAAGCTATTGAGATTTGTCAAAAACCCATGGGGTCTACCCAGCAGGCCATTTTTTAAAGAATGAGACAGTACACACCCACCTTCAAAGTTAACCAAACCCCTGCCCCAGTTCATACCCTTCAATTTGAATTTCTGAAACACCCAAAACTGGCTGTTCTTAAAACTCCCTACTCAAGGTCTTACAACATTTGAAAAAAAAAAATCATATAAACAGATCTGACGGGTACTTCAAAAGTCAAATACCCACCCAACTCTGGTTCAAACCAACATATGTGAATCACAATCAGTCACAAAGTTGAGGCAGAATTGAGGCTTCCCATGAAACAAGTGAACCACAGATTTTATAAGAAATAAGCAGAAATTCCCAAATAAAAATTGAACCATATCTGCCAAAGATCACAGTGAGAATGGATAAGACAACAGTTAATTGTATGAAAGATTGTATCCATCTGTTCTAATAACATTCAAGGTCACCTAATTAAATCAAAGGAAAATTACACATTTGAGCATGCATGACTAAACAATATGATGACAATAGGTGATTCCAGATCGAACACATCAATGCAACACAAACCATCTCTGAAAGTCCAGAGGAGCACTCCACAACATAGAATAACAAAATGATTGCAATACTTGCTTCCAGATCACTACATGTGAATGCAACAAACATATATCTATGAAAATGCAGTGGAAAACCTGACAATCATGCCAGCAATATGATGACAATAGTTGCTTCCAGATCACAACATGTCAATGCAGCAAACACATTTATGGAAGTGCAGAGGAAAACCGCACATCATTCTGAAGGTATGAGTTGAGTCTCAGTCCTGGCAGAAACAAAACTAACATACCAAGAATGAGTGCAGTCATCATCATCTTAAGAGTGCCACTCACCAAGTATCAGCCCATCATGGTATGAAGCTGATGTGAAAATCAACAATACACTAGTGAAATTGCAAGGAATCATGGTTAACCCCTAGTTGTTCTCCTCAATCTTGACAGGTAATAACTAATAACAAAGCATTTCAAACATATTGACATAAAACTTTTAAAGAGGTTCCTTTGTTTGGGACACCCTATTTACTCCCTGAAAATGGAAACAAAACAAAAATGTTCATTGCATAAATTCATCATACACTTTCTTATAACTCCATTAAGCCCACCTGCCTCATGTGAATAGCAGGAACAAACTGCCAGGACTCCCTTGACAATATCAGCTCCTGATGATGGATGTAGATCTGCATAATCTGTTCACAATTTTAGGCTACCATTTATACAAAAAATTGTACCGAGTTTTCTGTCACAATTCTGACAGCAATGAGCAGACTCAGTCATGACATTGGCTAGCACTCAAGAGACATATAGGTAAAATCCAAAACTACAATAGTAGTCTCATTCAAGCTGCGACAGACTTGTCAGGGAAAGCTTCATTTCAATTTAGCTTGCTGCAGTACAAGCAAGTATTCAAGGTTCAAAACATAGAAGGGCCAACATAGAGGGAGTTGCAGAGGCCTCCTCCAACCTGAAAAACATCCAGCAATATAGCAAATACCATGGTCAGCTTCTCAGAACATCAGTAGCCAGATGTCACTCACGGTCATCCAAACTTTAAAAATGCACCAAAGACATCAACACTTTTACTCTGAAAATGTAGATGGTGCAAACTGCAATGGATGGTCAAATTACTGACAACACCCATATGCCCACCATCCATGAATGCTTATTTCTGGAGCCGTGCCCTGACTTCTAGAGCACAGCAATACATACAATAGGTGACACATTCAATAATCCCAATGCTAAATACATCCAAGACGAGCATCAGGGAGTGCATCCAGATCATTGTGATGGAGATCCCCCTGCTGTATGCACCTACATCTCTCCCCCCTGTCCCCCTAAACCTTGAGGTGAAAGGAGTTCCATATCTAGCAAATAACCAATGGTTAAAAGTGATGGTCATTTGCTTGGCAATTATGGCCATACACTACACTAGTAAGATGCACACACAGCATCCTCAAGTGTTGATTCTGATCCTCAAATCCCCATGAGAAAGAAAATGTGGTATGTTCCCTCAGAAGGCAGGCAGTCTTTTGAAAACATTTCACCACCTGTTGGGCATGCTCTTCTCCTTTTGCAGTTGTTGCATAATCTTGGACCAAACCTGCCTTTTTTTTCTGAGATCCAGCACAGGGTTCCTCATGCCCACCTCATGCTTTCCTAGGCACCCACTCTTCAAGCTGCACCCCTTCTGATGGAACACCGGTTTGTATGTGATCTCCACTGTGAACCTCAACTCTCACTTGATTCTAAAGGCTCTGCCCCTTGGCACAATCAGGCTTGTCCCCACAGTAACTTCATTTCCTGGCACAAAGGGGAACCTAACATGCCTGTGTCCATCATAAGCATGCCCTCATCATGTCTCCTCATCATCTCGCTGGTCAAATTTATGTAAGACAGAATCACCCTGAGCCTGTCAAAGCTCAAACACCATTGACTATGGAAGGTAGGCCAGACACACAGGAATATCCACCATGCTTGCCATTCTTATCCAATATATCTGGAGTAGAGGATGGAAGTAAGTCACTGGCTTTGTATGAAAGGGTCTTCTGGACATAATAAAGCATGTAGCCTTGTGATGCTCGAACTACATCTTCACTAACACGAGTGACCCATGCATCATCACACTTGTACCAACGCCCACTTAATCGCAGGAAACACACATAATGTCCTGAGTCTAACTTGCCAGAATGAGTGACTACTGCAAAGAGCTCAAACTCAGAGGAGAAAGGGCTGTGCATAGATGGGAGCCCCATTTCCTCACTATCTACAGAAAGAAGCCTGTTCCCATGTCTTGACCTTACTATAGATGAAGAAAGATACGGCAACATATCCAGGAAGAAGGGGAACTGCACATAGCGGTCAACCTTCCGGGATGTGTTGCGGGTGGACGAATGCTCAAAACGCTTTATATGGAAACACAAGACTAAAGGCAGCTTCCGAACAGACATTTGCTTGATAGACTCCTGACGTGTCTGACATCTTTGACAGAAAAACTTCTCATTAGCGCCCAGCCGCTCAGGTCGAGTGAACCTATCCAAGCACCCCAGCAGAGTGGAGGCACTGAATGCACTTGATGCTGCTCTTGAGGACCGTCCCCCACTTTCACCATTCAACACTGGGTCTACAAAGAGCTTCTCTGTTCCAATGTCGGGTTCCAAGTCAAGAGAAATGTCAACACATGGATCATAAGTGGTTGATGTGAAGCCACACACTGTGCATGTAACATCAGAACGCAAAAGTCCCGAGAAAACACGATGCACTATGCAACGGCAATCCACATCCCCAGCCCTGCAAAAAACAGATTTACTTCATCTCAGAACAACAACCAAGCAAATGGAACACCACTGGAATTCTACACTAATGTGCAAAAAAGACTTTGCAACAAGATTGCCATGCAGATGGAACACCATTGGGATTCTAAACTAATGGGCAAAAGGACTTTGTAACAAGACTGCTTTGTCCTGTGCATACCTTCCTCCCTGCGAGTGTCGAGCTCGAGGAGATGTAGTTCCTGAGTTGGCATGGATGCCATCAACTGTGGAAATGAAAAACTCATGTGCATCTTGCTGCTCATATCCAGCCAGGTTTGCAGCATGCCGCCACCAACTGATTGCCACCCACACAAACAAATAACATCAAGGTCAGATGTACTCCAGGACACATAAAAACAGGAAACTTTCCAACATAATATTGCCAAGACATAAAAAACACTCCAAATCTTCAAGCCATGGAAACACATCAAGAGATCAGGAAAAATAAAAGAGTACAGCTTCTGATCATCTGCACAACAACAAGGATGAGCGATTGCATATATGCATATCCTCTGCATGATCTACAGATGGTCCCTTGCACTGATGAAGGGATAGAGCAGCTTTATTTATGACCCATGTAAGTGCTATGGTCAGGCAGAATAGACACACATAGGCCACAACCAAAAACAATTTGAGGTTGGTTTGCAAGGAATTGTCCCTGACAGCTACATCAAGATTTGGATCTGCAACAGCAGCATGAACAGAGTCATCCGGCAGTAGAGACTGGTATGGCGTTTACCTGTACAGGAATTGTGCAGGGCTGTAAGGAGTCCGTTCACCGGAGAAAGCAGCGGAGAAGATGGTGTCCATATCGCATCCGAGACAGAGATGAGGGGCTCGCCGTTGGCATATGGCGCGATTGTGACGGTCGCTCAAAAAGTAATTCCGCAGCGGCGGTGTGTGCAACAAGGCTTGGAGCACAGAGTTCATGAAACATGTATTACCAAGGTTGTTCAGACCTCTCAGACCTGAAGGCAGTGACTCGTCTTCCTTGAGAGGCGTCGATCCCTGCCGCAACGCAAGCTGCTCCCCGGGAGTCGGCACCCACGGCTTGTACTCGGCGCCTCTGCGCCTTTTCCTAGTCTCCAGAAAATACGCATCCTCCACATGATTCTCAGCGTTATCCGCGTCTTCGACATAGTCAGCAAGCTCGCCATTGGCGCAGTCCGAGTCACATCGCATGCTCTTCAGCTCTTCTCTCCCATTCTCGCCGCAGCTTCTCAACACACAATCGGTGGCGTCCTTACCGTTGATAGGATGCTCCTTCTCGTAGCTCTTGGCAGTCCCTCCGAGCAAGGGAGCCGACTGGGCCCCGATCACTGCTCGATCAAAATCCGGGTCGTAGACTTGGTCGCTGCAGGCACAGCAGAAAAGTTCGGCCCGGTCTACGTCCACAGCGAGGTCATGGCCAGGTGCGGTTTGCGCATGGAGACGAGCATGGGGAGCTTCAGGAGGGGACCAACAGCCTATGGTTGCACACAAGAGACATGCATACAAGCGGCCATGAGCACGACCACAGGAAGCACAGCGGGGTACCTCTTTCTCCTCCCGCTTGATGCAAGCACGGCCGGGTGTACCTCCCGCTCTCAAGCACTTCTGCAGCACGCGAAAACTTTCGGCGCCATGCTTCAGTCTGTACTCCAACAAGTGCTGGCAGGGTTTGTATCCCTCCGCGGCCCACCTAAGCTTATGTTTGGACCCCATAGCGGCACTGTAACCGACATTCCAACCTCACAGCAACCAACAACCCTTCCATCTTCCTCGTAGTGATCGACCTTCCCCTCTTCCTCCTCTTCCTCCCTCGCCACACCCTCCTCTAGCCACCATGGCTGCAAATCCGCCTCCGCCGACGCCACGTCTCCGCCGAAGAATCCACTACCACGAGCAAGATCTGATTTCCAACAGCAACAACCAATAATAACAGAAAAAAAACACGGGAGGAAGCCTCAAAAGACAACCAAAACACCAACCAAAACTCAATATAGGCTACCAAAAAAGAAGCGCCGCAGAAAAGCGGGTCAATGAACGGCCAAACGGCCACCAAATCAAACAAGAGACGGCTCTACGGAAAGAGCACGAGCAGACGAAGCGCGTGAGCCTGATTCGCAGCAAAGGTAAGAAGATGGCTGGAGTGGAGAGGGAGGAGAAGGAGAAGGGGGGGATGTTGGCCGCCCTTACTTTTGAAGCTTTTCTGGCGATGGTGGCCGCCCAGGGTTTGCCCTCTTTTTTTTCCGGCTGCAGGAGCGTGTAAGTAAAAGTAATTACCATTTACAGCGCTCATCTTACATTCACTCTCTGTTCACAGTTTTTACCCCGAGACGGTAAAAACAGGTGAATTGCCGTAACACCATCGGTAAGGCGTAGAGTAGTGGCTAGGCTTCTCTGGGTCCTCGCCCCGAGTTCGAATCTCAACCGAAGAGAATTCCAGAAGTGGCCGACACCCCACCCCCTCCTTTCCTTTGATTTTTTTCTTTCGGGGGCGGGGGAAGTGAGTTTTTTCTGGGTTCTTTAGAAACGAATAAAAATAAGCGCCCCCAGTTTATAATGGGAGTACCTATTAGTCCAGGCCAAAAATGGTGATGAACAGTTTTGGAAATAGAAATTTCATGCAGCCAATGAGAAGGCTCAGCATGCACTAAAAGTGCCTTGATTTTTTTTCTTTTAAGTTTTGGGGAGGTGGGGGAGGAGGATTTTTTTCATTTTTCCTTTGTTCCCAACATGTTCCCTTCAAGTTCCCATCAGGTTCTCAATGTGTTCCCCAAGGGTGTTCCCAATAGCATCTCACTTTAATCTCATATTTTTTGCCCAAAGTCCTCCACTTCTTGCCTGTATAGGTGAGCCAAAGGGGGAAGCACTCCATCTTTTCATAGAATTCTATTATTTGGGGAACCTCCATAGTTTCATTTTTTTTTTGAGATGGGCCAGTCAAATTGGCTCATTGCAAAAAATAAAATAAAAATTGGACTTGTGAGCCACCTCCAATTAATTAATATGAAACAGAATAAGTACCCCATCTCATAGGTGAGCCAAAGGGGAAGAAGGCACTCCATCTTTCCATAGAATCTTCTATTTTGGGGAGCCTCCATAGTTTCACCTTTATTTTGTGATTGGCCAATCAAATTGGCTCATTGCCCCAAATAAAATAAAAAAAGTTGGACTTGAGAGCCACCCCCAAATAATTAATATGAAACAGAATGAGTAGGGAGTTCAAGAGAATGGGGGTAACCAATTGGCAATTAATCAGCCACATATAAGGGGATTAAAAGGACATCCAAAACACAAGATAACCTAACAATGAAAAATGAAATCTCTAAATTTTTTTTAAAAAAGTGTTATTGCACTATGGAATGTTGAGCACCTGCCCATTATGTTTAGTAATGTGCCAGGTGAGCCTGTTACGGTGAGCTTGGTGATGCACCCAACATAATGGGCAAGGGTGAGACCATTCCATGACGTTACTGTCATGGAACGTTCCATGACCAATGACCAAGGAATTGTTATTTCCCATTGCCAAGATTCAACTAAATTCACTAAGATTGAAATGTAAACATGTGATTGGTTTGTTGTCTATTTTATATGTGACATTATTTTTATTTACATTAGTTTCACTTTTGCAATATTCCTTGCAAAAATATATTTCAAGAACACTTTATAACAATGGAAAAATAAATTATAAACAAATTTTTTTCTTGACTTGGTATTTTTAATTTTTTTGTTTGATGATTCATGTGTTAGGATTTAATCTTCACCCTCCTTTGCCTTAATCCTTCCTAAATTGGTTTTCAATTCTCACAAGCAAGAACATGATAAAAAAAAACCTACAACTTTTCAATGAAAACTTGTGTTATTGCAATTGAATTTTAGATAATCAACTTGAGGTTCATTAAGATTATTTAAATTTTAATGTTGAAGTTTAGGAAAGTTCTTGATTTCAAAGCTAATTTGTCCCTTTTCTAGTTTTACTTTCAACCAAACCCCAAAATACAAAATTACACTAAATTCAATTATTTAAGTTTTAAAAAAGAGTTCAAAAAAAATTTACTATACCGCTTGTTTTCCTCATCCTCCTCTAAAAATGCATCCCTTTCGTTTAACCCCAATCCACTTCCATAGCCCTTTGCCCCTCCTTTCAAAAGCTCCATGCACCTTTACCCCATTCCATCAAAACGATTAAAAGAATTTTAAAACTATTGAAATTTAGTTTCTTGTTAACTTTGTCATTCTCCTATAAGTATCCATGCCTCCTTATTGTGCTTCAAAAACTATATTCCATAATTCCACATTACTTTCCTTCACACTATCCTTCAAAAATCCTCAACATAATGTTTCAACAACTCCATAATAAATTGAAAAATTCATGTTTATTACTTTTTGCCAAGAGGCAAATTACTTCTTAGCAAAACTTTTCAAAATCATGATAGTCCCCATGTGTCACTCACTTAACATTACAACTAATGTTTGTTGATTTTTGGTTTTTTAGATAATTGTTAGTTTTACAATTTATTTTTTTGGTACAATGGAAAACCATTTGTTTTGTTTTCGGGTTTAAAAAATATTTTTAAAAATTAAATCCCATCAATTCCATGGCCAAGTCCATTTTCTTGATTGCCAATTCACATGTCAATGATTTAAAAGTCTATGAAACCCATTGGTTTTAAAATCAAAACATGGCCAATTTTAAATCTTGATTTGAGATGATTTTGAAGGTGAGTTCCAAATTAGATTTGAATTTTAAATTTATCTTAAAAAACATTGAAGTTATAATCAACATATAATTTTGTTAATAATTTTGTGCATCAAAAGACAAAAGAAACAAACAAAATTGGGGAACCAATTATGCAAGTTTATTTTGAAAATATTTTGTTTTTAAACTATTTTTTGGTGTTCAAATAAAATAAAGTAGGAAAATGAGGCTTTACATAAGCTTTTTGAACTCCAAAAGCAACAAAGCAATGAAAAAAAATCACACATGTCCAAATCACAAAATGTTTAAACATGCCCATCATTAAACACTAACCTCCCATAATTCAATGATCAAATATCTTTCTCATTTCTTGTCCATTTAAAAGTTTTTAATTTGTTAAATGTTTGATCATTAGACCTTATACCTTACCCTAAGGTCAGTTTTGCCATTAAATAATCTTCAAAATAGTGAAATGAAATTTTGTGAAAATATGAAATTGACATGTTGAAAATCATCATAATTATCATAGGTTACATTTTGAATAATTTCATTACTCATATCACAATATTATAATAGATGATGGAGAAAAATGTAATTTCAAAATTAAAAAATGAAGTCATTTTTTGAAAAAAAAAAATTTCATTTTGTCAATGTGGAGGGCTATGAATAACAACAAAAATGAGGAGGGATTTTTATATAATGCAAGCATAGGTGAAAAAAGGATTTTTCTCTCATATAATTTGCCCATCCAAACAAACTTGTAGATAAATTCAAATAGTTCTTTGTAAGACTCTTAAAATCTTGATAAATTAATGACAAAGGTTCATCATTAGATCCCAAAAAGAAATTGGGTCAACATGTGACCCCTCCTATAAAGCCCTTATTTAAAGGACTTTAAGACCCTCAAATTTTGGCTATGGAATTGGGTTTAAATGACCAAAATCGAATTTGGGTTTGGGTCTTGGGACTTGGGGCATGATCAAAGTAGGTCTTGTGATAGGGTTTGTACCATGTAAATATATTGGGCCCAAATTTTAAAATTAGACCTAGACTTGAATCCATGCCTAGCCAAAAATTCAAAGCATGTTGACATTGGTTAAAACCATGTCTTCCTAATTATTTTACACAAAAAAACTCCAAGCAATAAATGGATAAAAAGTAGCAATGTTCCTAATTCAAAATTAGTTGACTACCATACATACACTTTAATAATTGGCAAATTTTATGAAAATATTTAAGCTTTTCAAAAGACATTTCTAATGACCCCTATTTGAATATTTTAGGATTTTGACATTTCAATATAAGTATGCAAGGTCTCTCTTATGTTTTGAATTTATGTTTTGAATTCATTGTGGGAGCCTAATTTGGAATAGATTGTTCAATAAATACAAGGTTCAATTCTTGGAAAATTTGTTTGGGTGGGGTCAATGTTTTTTTTAAAACCTTGACTTACCCTCTATAGAATTATTTAACAACAAACGTAAGCAACTAGTATGATATCTTATTATTTCAAAACATTAATGTTCTTAACATTAATTGAATAGAACCAACAACACTCCCCCAAATTAAAAAAGCTTTTCCTAATATGCATTATGTAAATTCAGCTAGCATCAATAATCTTATAACTAGTCATATTGACAATGCTTACAACTCCCTATGAACCCAATTGTGATCATTTTCATTCAAAATTACATGGTTCACCATTAAGCTCAGTATTATGTGTGTGTATGCATATGAATTCAACATCACAATACTTATGCTTAGCAATTTGCATGTTCTTGTTTACTTCACTTTGATTCCACTTATTCCACCGTATTTTATTATTTGACCACAAATTTACAAAGCGTAAAAGTCCTATTTTGTGCCATATAGTTTGACATTTCTTGACCTTACATTTCTTTATTGCCAATGATGTGTCTAAATGGTAATAGAAGATATGTGGGTATAGGATTTGCACTTTGGAAACATGTGTTTGAAATCAAAGATTTCCTCTTAATTCCATTCTAGTTGCCCATAATCATTGTCACAACTCTAAACCCATGTCTTTTTTTTTCAATGGGTCATAACCAAACCATTTACTTCTTGTTGTGATGTTGTCTTTTGCAAAGTGAAACAACGATTCTCTTATGTGAATTAAGATAAAAGTTTTATTATTCTAAGGTTATATGAATGTTTCATGTCCTCATTTGCTTATATAATTATCATTGGGAATTTATGTTTTCAAAGTTTTATTACCTAATTCTAATTTTGGGTTTAATACCATCTTTGGAATGATGTTTTCTATTGGGATTCAAAAGAGTTGATATTCGTAAGAAGTTCATGTGATAAGATTGTATGTTGATTTCAAAATGTTGTTTAAGGAAAACCCACATATTTATTCAACACCATAAGAAATTTAACAAAACTTAGTTTATTACTATGATTTTGACAATCAAAACGAAATTTCGAAAGATAAGTTGATAAGTTCAAATATTCAAATAAATTTCAATAAACAACCTTGAATGGATGTTTCTTGACTTGCAAAAGCGTCAACGAAAAAGGAATATACTTAATAAAAACATAACAATTTTCAAAACTTTCATGTTTTTCTTATAGTTAAATGGTTGACATTGAATATTATTTAGCCACATAGGGCCAAGGTTCAAATTTGGCCACCTTGAAATGTTAATGTTTTGATTGGCTTTTTGAAATTTTTGGAATAAAATGTTGATTCTTTTTTTAAAATTTGGAAAAATTAACAATGATTTTATTTATGTCAAAGTTGCCTAGGTACAATAGGATGTACCCAAACCTTTTTAATTGATAAATATAATGAAGTTGTTTCATTGGTTCAACCCATATGAATGAAAGTCTTGAATGAATAATTGTTTTTTAAAATGTGGGAAAAAACACTTTTTCATTTTTAAATATAAATGTTGATTTTTAAAATACTATATTTGCACTTAAATGAGAAAACTAAAGCAAATTGCATAGACTTCCAAAAAAATTGAAAGGAATTTTTAAACCCACGATAATGGTTAGATCAACTTTTTTTTCTTTTCTCAATTGATGATGATTGAAACTAAGACACATATAACTTTGTGTGATGAATTGTAAGCTTCTTGTGGATCGGTAGTTGTTCATTGATTTTAAAAATAAAAGTTACATGTAGTTTTGAGCAACATTAAATTGTTGTATTTGCATAGATATTGTTTTCGCTTAAAAGGTGACTACTTTTACATTAATATGTTGTTTACATGATTGCATTTCATTGACAATTTAAAAAATAGACTAAAATAAATAGCATGCCTCAAATGTTTAAATGCCATAGTGGCAAATGATGTTTTAACAATGTATTTAAGCAATGTGACAATGTTGATAACATTTACTATCATTGCCATAATTTCATCATCCTTGGCATCTTGTAATCAAATGTTGGGTGATATGTAGGTGATGTGGACATTAGATTTTCAAGTGCATCCTAACATACGAAAGGTTATATATATATTCTTGTAAATATCAAACATTTAATTGTTTAAATTGAGAAGGAAAAAAAAAAGTTGTTTTCTATGTAAAGAAAGAAAATAACTTCCTATTTTTTGTTTTTATAATATGTTAGTCCATGTAGCATTATGTGTGCAACTTTTCACAATGTTGTAGCTTTTGCATCAATTCTCAATTTTGCAAATTCTTACAACATTGTTTTTAGTTTCACGGTGGTTTGGAATAGTGATTAATAAGGAGAACATTAGAAAGCAAGGAGGGGGTGAATCGAAGGATGAATGATATCATCATGATAATCATTCATTTTTTTACACAACATTAACATCATGTTTTGAAATGTACATTTTCTAAATGTTGGATGTTAACAAACAACAATTGTTAAGACCAAATTAATTATAAAACCATGTCAATTACCAATTTAAATTTGTTGTTATGTAGCATTGTAGGCGTGTAATAATGCCTCTTTTAATTCACGGTAAACGTTTTGTTGACACTAACAAAAACATCCTTGCATGTGGCCAAACATAATATGTATAGGTGGAATGGGCAATACCAAATCACAAGTTCAACCATGCCACATGCAAAGTCCTATATATGAAAAAACATTTTATTTATTTTTTGACAAAATTTTAATTAGCCAACTCATCCATCACCATTTTTAATACATGTTGGTATTACCTTTCCAATATGGTTTTAATTGGATGTGAGAAACTAATGTTTGCCAAATATGTTACAATTAAATAATTCCCATGTTAAAACTTTTGTTTAATTGGCTTGGTCAAATATTAATAACATTGGGTCAAAACTAAATTAATTCCATCTTGCATTAATAATAAATCCCTACATTAATTACTTGAAAATTTGTAAAACTTGCAATCTTTGATCCAAAATGTGTGGATTCCTAATATTTAACAAAAAAATTTAATGACCCAAAGTTGTTGTCCTTTGCTTTTGTTCCATATACAACACTTTGATGTGATTAATTATTGGTGACAATCAATGGTAACAATCAATTGATGGAAAAAATGAATGAATTTTGTGAAAATTAAGTTACATTTGAATGAAAATATTGAATGACATTGCATGCAAAAATAATTGAATAAAAAATAAAATGCTTAAATAAAATTCAAATCCAACCAAATTCAAATTCCTAAATTGAAATTTATTGTGATTGAATTCAAATCTATAAAATAAAAATATTGAAATTGTCCATTGGTCTTGTTCATACCCATTTTTTCCAAGCTTAACTACCTCATACTTTTACTCTTTTTTTTAGTAACTACTTCATTTAATTTCGCCTACCCACTCACATGAATGTGAAAAAGGCACGTTCACATGTGTGTTTTCATGTCCATGTTATGTATATTAAAATAATTTAAAAACTTACTTTTTTCAAGCCCATTTATTTAACCCCTTCCCCTCCACATGAAAACTTCAAAGTAAATTATGAATTTATGGTTATAATGATTTTTAAAAGAAAAACTTTGAGAAAACATAAATCCAAAAAGACACATTTCCATTCCTTTTGATTTCTTAGAAACCCATTCAAACAAATTCCCCTTTGGAAGAATCCAGAGGATGACTTGCCAAACCTAAAATTGTCCTACCTAACTCATAAACTTGTTTACACCAAGTGGACAAGTTGTTTACTAGGATCCCCATTTCCCTTGTGTCAGATTAAATGGCCTCTCAACTTGTCCTACCGTGTGAATGCATTTCTCTAGGGTTTGGAGCTCTAGGGTTTGCCTTTGTAGGGTTTGGAGGTCTTCAGGTTCCCAGTCGTCGTCGCGTCGTCGGCTTCTTCAGACTGCATTTGTCGCAGCGTTTGTTTTCCCGAGTTTTCCTTCGCAGGTACGTAGCACTCGCTTTTATTTCTCTTGTTGTTTCAATTGCCTTAATTCTTCCTGCGGTATCTGATTTCGTTTTTGTGGACTGTTTCTCGTTGTTTCCGGCATTCGTTTGGTAGCTCGGAAAATGCCCTGATGTCTGTTCCAGATTATTTTTGATACGTGTTTCAAGAAGCGTAAGGAAAGCTGAAGAAGCGGAGGAAGTCGAAGAAGAAGGAGAAGGCGGGACCTTGCTGTTTTGGCTACAATGTACGGGGGCGGTAAGTTTCGTAGGCTTGACCTTCCTGATTTGTAGGGTTACCCTTCTTTGCAAGTTTGCTCAGATAGCAGCCTTGTGTTCCTGTTATGTTGCTTTACGTCTTTTTTTTGTTAGATCTTTTCGAAACGTTTTCTGTGCTATGTAATGGATATTTTTTTACATTGTTTGTGTATGAAATTGTGGGATGGCGCAGATGAGGTTTCAGCAATAGTCTTGGACTTGGGATCACATTCCTGCAAGGCTGGTTATGCTGGTGAAGATCAACCGAAATGTGTCTTCCCATCTGTAAGATATCTTTCTCTCTCACTTTCAAGCTAGATTCTGCCAGTGGGTGCCAGAATGTTTTGATCTTGAAAATAGCAGAGGCACAAAATAACCTGGGGGCCGAATATCATACGTCACCCATGGTGGGTTTTGTCAGTCCTCAACCTAGAGTGCTTCGTGTGTCTCCTTATGTTTGAAATCCAGGTACCTTTCATTGGCCTCCAACCGTAAATGCATATCAAGCTGATCAACCATGTATTCGCCATATCCCAGGCAAAAATGCTATCATATGAACAGAGAAGGCCACACTGACCTTCTTAATCAGCGAGAGAACTTTGTCACAGCGTATTGTATTTACTTACCTTCTGTAGCCTACTACTACTATCCTGACAGTGCAAAGGATTTGAAAAGAATTTCTACCAAAGTTTAGACCATGGCAGTATAGCAACCAAGAGCGAGAGCAACAAGATTGACACTAACAGATCTATGGCTTCATTTTCATTTTCAGTTACCTTCTATGATCTGTGATCCCACTGATGCAAAGGATCCAAAAGGAACTCCTGCCACAGTTTCTCTCTCTGACCTCCAGGAACTGCAGAAAAACTTCCTATCAACTCATGTACTTTGATCACATATAAGCCACCGTTGAATAGATTGTGTCCAATCTTTTGATTTGCTTTGGAAGATATCACTATAATCAGGTCAAGACTTTCTGGCAAAAAAAACACATGTACTGTGAGAAATAGGCAGTAGAGAGAGAGAGAGAAATGCAAGAAAGCTTACAACTGCGTTGATCTCTGAGTGCTGCCTTTGTTTCTATCCAGAGCACTCTTGGATGAAGTGCATTGTAGTGCAAAAGTTGTTGATAGGTATAGTACAACTGCGGGTGCACACAGACAATGTAGTGGCGAGCTCCTCCTGGTTGACCTACCTCTTCTCCATGTGGTGGTGGGGCTGCTGCTTTTGTGGTCTTGAAAAGAGTTGCATCCTGCACACAGCAATTATTCTTGCTGCACTGATGATGAAGACATTTCTTCACAAGATCTGTGGCAATTTCTCTCACTCCTCACAATCCAAAGTAGACCCAAAATGCAAATTCCTCTCGGGCGAATAAATCAGTTTCATTCCAAACTAATCTTGATATTAAATTCAGGTGGTGGGAGCAGTGGAGCAGACAGCAGTGGTGGGTGATGGTGGGACAGATACAGATATGGAAGCTAAGAAACCTGGGGAATCTGAGAAAGCGAAAGCAGGACGGAAGTTGTATACGGGTTTCTCAGCTCTCAACTACCGTCGGGACTTCATGGAGGTATTATTATGAGCCCGGAAGCATCTGAACCTGTGTTTATTGTGCAGCTTGCAATCTGCAGCTTTTGAGATTCTGGGAAGATTGAAAGGCCCCTGCACAGTTGTAACAGAATAGCTGTACTTTACTTATAGTTATCAAACAGTTAGTACCTTGTGCTGTTTCCACCTTATTTGACCTGTTTATGAGCATGCAGGTGGTGCCAGCGATGAAAGATGGACTGGTGGCTGACTGGGAAATTGTTGAGAGCATTTGGGACCATGCTCTGAAGTAAGCCTTGTCACTCTTCTGGAATGATTCTGGTGACATGTGATTGCAGATAGAGAACCTGCAAGCAAATGAGTTTTGTAATTATCACTTTGTGGTTTGAAGCTTTGAGGGCAAGCTGTGAGGACCTGAGAATTAGTTTTTGGAGTCATGGATGTTGAATCATTCTCTAATGACAGAGATTTTGAACAGAGATCGGCTTCTGGTAGACCCCAAAGAGCATCCCATGCTCTTGGCAGAACCTTCATTCAATACACAACAAAACCGGGAAAAGTAAGAAATTATCATTTTCCTCCATATCTATTATTGTTCATAATAGGCTTGGTACTTCAGCCAAGTTTTCCCTTTTTTTAATCTATCTGTTTTATAGGTCCATCAATTTGCCTTGTAGAGTTCATTTGATCGTACTTCTTAGTTTCTCAGTGTTGTGGTGAAGTAGAAGCCATTCCAACATAAATAATGCATGGAGTTTTTGTGAGAAATTCAGAGCTTTTACTACATCTTGCTAGATGTAGTGATCAAGGACGACCCAGAAACCTAGCGTTAATGGTGAGCTTACAAATGGATAAAACTTGATGGATTCCATGTGGCAGGATGGTGGAGCTCATGTTTGAGAAATATGGAGCACCTGCAGTGTTTCTTGCCAAAAATGCGGTATCATCCAATCTCCTTTGATTGTGTGGCACACTAAAGAGTTCTGATTCACTGTTCTGGACTTTGTTCACTCAAATTATTGCACCCTATTTTGGTATTGAATAAACAGTTCTTGTCTGTTAGAAATAGAATATGTAGTTTGAAGGCTCTTACACTGTGTACATTAATGTTAGAAGATTGTGCAACTGATGGGAGTTGTTGGCTTGTGTAGGTCTTGACATCATTTGCATCAGGGCGAGCAACATCGCTTGTTGTAGACTGGTCAGATAGCTTACTTCCTCTGCTCTATTGATATTTAGTTGTATAGTTGTATAGTTGTATAATTGGAATTCTCTAATTGGAACATTCATACTTGACCTTCCTGATGCTTCTGTCCTTTCTTCTGTACGTAGACTGGCTTCAGGATGCAGAATCAGAGAGTGTTGTATCTAATAGCCATACAGTTGTTGATTACAGTGGAGGTGCATCCACAAATGTTGCAGCAGTGCATGATGGTTATGTTCTTCAGAAGGTAACTCTTGTCAAGTCCTTGTCTGTGCATCCTCAACTTTACTCACAGTTGTAATTCAGTGCAGTTTCTGGAAACCTCATAAAGCTGTGGCTGGTGGGTGGCAGGCTATCGTGAAATCAGCAATTGGTGGCGATGTTCTCACTGAGTGTCTTCTCAAGACTTTAGAAAGCAAGGGTATTTCTGTATGTTTGCTACCTTCAACCTTGTCTGATTTGGATTCTGTGGCCTGCTACTTCAACAGATATCTTTAATTCTAATACAGAAATGCAATTGCCCTTTCAGATCAGACCACGCTTCTCATTCAAGCGCAAGGAGGTCCGTATGGGGGAGTTTGAGGTTTTGAAATTATCTTTAAACCTTCAACTCACTGATGAAGTTGGTGGATAAGTTGTGAAAGATATGTCATCATCATACATACATAACTGTTGATGGTGCCTGAACAAGTGAGAGACTGTGACTGTTGTTCATACTGCTAGCTTTATTGTTCTTGTTCAAGTTCTACCCTTCTGTGTACTTCTTCTGTGTGGCTCTTCAGTCCTTATCTGGAAGTCTTGCTTTGATGTCAAGGAATTTTTTTTGCTGTGTTCTGGTTTTCTTAAGTGTGAGTATGTAGATTTCTCAGTACTCATGAGAGTCAACATTCACATTATCCACTTTGATAATTTATGGTTTCTAAATTTTGGTACATCCACATTTGAGTTTGCAGGTGACACCAGTGGAATTTCCAAATACAACAGAAAGTTACTACAAATATATGCAGGTCAGTGGAAGTAAGGCAATCTTAGCTCATTTTCTATGGCATTGAATGTGGAATTTCTTAATTTTCTTGGTGAGAAGTCTATTCAGTCACAGTTGTGTGCTACAACATAAGAGACTTTTATGAGTGCAGGTTAGGGGGCATTTAGAAGCATTTACAAGTTCATCCATCTAGGTGAGTTTGTCAGCTGTGCTCAATGTGGACTCGGGGCTTGGTCGCAGAGAGTCATTGCAGCAGATGTGAAGGAAGCAGTTTGTCGTGTGCCAGACTCACCCTTTGATGGTACCTTGACTTATCATGCTAGTCACATAATGTTCAATACAGTCTGGAATTGTTCTGTGTCTTCTGCATTTGCCAAAGCTGAATGGGGTAGGCACATTTGAGCTTGGCTCTTTGGAATAGTGCTCTTGGATACTTTCCTTGAGTTTAAATTCCTAGATATGGTTGACAAGGTTGTTGCTGATCAGCTGGTGCCTTCTATTGCTGCAGATAATTCATATGCAAATATTCCTACAACACCTTATGAGCTCCCTGATGGCCAGTAAGTGGCCAAACAGTTCATGTTTGGATTCAGCAATTTTGTTTGTAGCATGCAACTCCTCTCAAGTCATTATGTTTCCAGTCACTCTTTGAATCCATCAGTAGGTTCCTTGGTACCTGTGTTGAACTTTTTTTCAAGCCATTGAGTTCACCTGTGCAGGGTCTGTCCTTGTTATCAGGTCCATTTACTCCTTGATTGGCATGCATTATCTACTACTGTTCTTGGTTGTTACTTGCTCCTCTACACGCATGAGATCTTACATTGCAGAAGAGATCCATTGGATTGCACCTGCAAGTGTTATGTTCCAAGAGCTTCAGTGGATTGGAGTAGGTTTGTGTAGATACAGAGCTAGGGAGAGGGAAGTTGAATTGTGGCATTTGTGGGTCAGGATGATTGAGGTGGGAGCTGACCGCTTCAGAATACCTGACATCATGTTCAACCCTTCACTTCTTCAGGTGCTTACTGTTACGGGGGTCTTTTGTATGATTAAGATGTTGCCGACCTTTGTCAGTTGCTGGCCTGAGGGTTTCATGCTTTTGCTTTTGGGGTCAACCACTGTTTGATATTGATAAACCTTGCATATACAGGGATGTGCTAAAATGAAATAAAAGCTCTTTCCTTCAGAAGCTTGTTGTAGCTTGAATGAGGATACTGTTGACTTTTTTAATTAGCAATGTCTCTTAAGTGCTAGCCAACATCACGTCTGAGTCTTCCCATTGCTTCCGGAAAGGCAACAGAAACTCAGGACGCAGATTGTGTATAATGGTTTGCCCAAGTTTTTGGGAAGATTATTATATGCTTATCTA
>Ga0116229_10000444_pt1 | contig 54380 bp, 42 predicted proteins | sample S1TSphgellanicum_3_FD_87313 | JGI IMG/M metagenome (GOLD analysis project Ga0116229, IMG submission 87313) | Host-associated microbial communities from peat moss isolated from Minnesota, USA - S1T2_Fc - Sphagnum magellanicum MG | ecosystem: Host-associated > Plants > Peat moss > Unclassified...
TCTTTCTTTCTTTCTTTCTTTCTTTTCAATTGAGAGGCAATCCAAGGATTTTGAGATTTTGTGGGATTCAGATGTTCCAACCATGTTCTCAGTTTTGTTCCCACAAGGTTGCCATTGACACTCATAGTGTGTTCCTCAAGCTGTTCTCAATAGCACCAGGCTTTATTTATTGCATATCCTTTGCCCTAAAATCTACCCTTGCAACCTACATAGGTAGACCAAAGAAAAGGTTACACAATTGCCTTTGAGAGTGTCCATAAGGTGAGTGTTTTTCTGGTTTTTGGTTCACCTTTTTTAGCATTGTCTATCTATCTATGAAGGAAGGTAGTTTGTTTTGTTTTGTTTTGTAGTTATGAGATCCACTGAACCGGGATGCTTCAGATTGTGTTCTTGGTGTCTTTGGAAAGCTCTTGACGAGAATGGGTGCATGGATGGGCTTGGTTCCATGGCGTTTGGACTTGTGATGCTAAAGTTCTTGAATATTGAATGAATTCTTCACTAAAAATTAAATTAAATTAAATAGAAGCTGAAAATTTTGGAGGAATTGGAATGTGCCTTTGGTGTTGTTGGAAAGAACTTGATGAGCAAAGATTTAATGGAATTTATTTGGTAATATTTGGATTCAGAATGTGGGAGATATTGATTTTTAAGTGATTTCTACTGCTGAAAATTCAAATAAATTCCAAAAAACCAGGTTTTGGAAGGAAAAATGAGTTGAGGACCCAGAGTGGGCTACACCAGTGAGCCATCACCCCCTGGAGTGCATTGCCAATATTTTTGGCTAATTCACTGAAAAGAGGGCAAGATGAAAAGGAAAAACAGAATGATGGAAAGTTGTCAAATGAATGAGATTTCACACCATGCATGAAAAAATAGTAGACATGGATGAAAATGAACCTTGATAATAAAATGTACCAATTGAATTTACACATATTTGATGGATTAAAATTTAAATGCAAAGAGGCATTTGGCCATACTAATGATTCATGAAATTCATGAAATTACATGTGATTTACATCAATGAAAATTTATTTTTTGGATGAAATTGTATCAATACAACTGAATTTTGATATGCATATGTTGTAAGTTTTCACTCAAATGAAATTTACGATATGTGCAAAGTAATGGGGATAAATGAAAAAATTCATGAATTCATAATTATTACATGCAAGAAACAAAATATATTTGTTTCACATCCATGGATCCAAATGACTATCATGATTCATGTCATCAAGTTTCCTCATATGTTTAATTGCATCCATCAATCCCTTCATCAAAATCATCCATAAACAAAACTTGATCCTCGTGGTACGCCTTCTTAGTGCCATCCGAACGATCATATTTCCTCCATGTGATTAATGTCATCTATGCTGTGAATTTTCATCCATATTTCCAAGATTCATCTAGGTTAGACAATGTGAGACATGTGGTGAAGTTCAAACCACATGGTCCAACTCCATAAGCTTGTTTAAAAGTCTTGTGACTCATGAGCAATGATTTTTTGGGGGCCAATTTTCACTATTTTGTGAAATTATTGAGAGAAAAACTTGAAAACCCATTTTTTTCAGCAAAAATTCACCAATTTTGCCAAATCCAAAATTTGAGGAGAGAATTTTTAATTATTTTTGCTTTCCAAGTATAAAAATGAAAATGAAAGCATAATAAAGATGAGAAAGAAAGAAAGATGGTGTCATTTAAGTTAGGACATTGGAGCGTGTTGCCAATGGTCAACTTATAAATGGATGAGCCACTACTATAGTACATGAGTGACTCCAGCGTAAATTAAATTATTTTTTATTTTGTTGAGAATTTTGAAAATCATCAGCCCTCTTGTCGAAAATTCATAAATCACTGCCTGGATTTTTCCTTTGTATTTTCAGCTCCATTATTTGCCTGAAGAAACCTGTTTTCAGCAAGGATCTTCTGCTATGGAAGGTACCAGCCAGGCTGTACTGGGATCTTCTGACCATTGGAAGGAACCAGCCAGCCTGTCACTATTTCTAAAAAGTGAAAATATCTCAGCTCTGCTTTATGTATGAAAAGGACCAGAGTACAGGCCCTTCAGCGATTTTCGACATGTTCCCTCAGCCTACTGGCCTCGGGCACAGATCTCAAATCATGGAAGGGCCTGTAATCAGGTCCTTCTCCTATACCAAAAATTCAGATTATAGGCAACTAGAAATTGGACACAGCCCTACTACAGGCAATTGCATTAGGTGCTATCCAGCTGACCACAAGAATAGTAGAAGAACTATTGTACAGGATTTTCATTTAATATTCAATATTCCTTACCAGCTGAAAAATCCAGAATTAAAAACTCATAATCTGAATCTCAAATTTTAAATTAATTAATTATTCAGCACTTTTTTTTTGCACCTGCCCAGGTATCACGATACTTGTACAAACTACATCAGAATTAAAAACTTTGAAATTAATTTAATCTACCATTAATAACCTCCATTCCTCGTCCCTGCAAAATGCCTCTTTTCTAAGGTGAGCTTGAAATGGTTGTAGGCAACGCTAAGCCCCACTTTACACTAAGAGTCAAAGCCAAGGTTGAACTCAAATCGAGCATTCCTATTGATGCAATAATTGAGATCAGGCCCAAGGGCTTTACATTAGGAGTCAAGACTAAAAAGGAAAACATTTTTTTAATCTATCACTTTATGGCCTAGACTTGGCCCCAAGGGAGAAAAATATATCTATCAACTTGGGAGCCAATTTTCAACTCTTGAGCCAATGTTGTGCAATAAAATATTGTTGTTTTGATGAAAATCACATTGTGGATTAAAGTAAAACTTAAACCAAACCTTATATGATGAAACACTAATAAACCAAACTTTATACAATGAAATCCTTGTAAACCTCACATGTTTTCTTCCTTTTTCATTTCATTTCATTTTTTTCTCTTCTTGTTGAGCTTTTATGCTTGTTGAGCTTTTATGCTAAACATCTTTATCGACTAGCTCTTCAAAAGTTGCATTTTCATAAAATCACTTGTTCGATCATAATTTCATTTCTGTTTCTTGTTGCTCCATTTGTTTCCATAATGAAAACATCCATCATCATCATTACATTGTTACCATGACACAATTATAGTAATTACATATCAAATTATTATGAAACATTATTATGAAAAACACATGAATTACAAAAATCTTGTGTCTATGTTCATCCATGACCTTTTGACTAAAGTTTAGTTTGAAAAAAGAAGTAAAGATGAAAAAATGATTGATACCAAGAAGGAAAGAATGAAAGTAATGAGGGGTTGAGGGTTTGGTCTTTACTTGTTGATTTCAATGACTTTACATATGAACTCATTGGCCCCAAACAAATAATTTTTAATTAATAATTTGGGGCCAAACAATGAACCAAAAAGTGCTCAAATTTCTCATTATTGGTCCCAATATTTTATGGCCCCAACTCCTAATCTAAAGCAAGCTTAAATTCCTCACAATGATTTCACATAAGTTGTGCATAATTTCAAAAAGTAAATAAATATAAGTCAGTGATCAAACCTTTGTCATAACGATTAAGTTCCCACCTTGGAATAATTGAGTCCAACCCAACATTTTGAAAATGTTCTCATCAATGGGCTTTATTATGTCCTTGCTCTTGGGTTTTACCCATAATAAAACACAAGGTGAAAGTTATCATGAACCTAAATATTTATATGTAAATTAGAAGCATAAGATGAGGAAGGTTGTTACACCCCTTTCCTTAAAAATTAAGAAGTTCTCACAACTATAAACCTATTTTTTAAATGTGGGAAGGATTTGGAGTTATTTTTAAAACAATCTTATACCTATTTATGGGTTCACTTTTAAAAAGAAAACCCAAAATCCAATAAAAGGTTGATGGTTCATCACAAGGGAGATAAAAAGGGAAGGCAAAGAAAGGCCAAAATACGAATAACCTAAATGAACCAAAAAAAAAGGGAGAGAATTAATCCCTTTTGTGGCAGGAAGTTATCTTACCCACGGCCCCTTAATGTTGCCTACATGTAAATTGTGAGATCTAATAGTAATGGGAGGTTTGGAACAAACATCACCCACCAATGTAATCTTCTTCTCTATAATAAATGGCATTGAAAAATAATATTAACACAATGCCTAAAGAATTGAATGCAAAAAGACAAGGATACATGACCTCTTGATTGTTTATCATGGAAAAGATGGCCACACTCATTAATGAAACGATTCATATTGTGCTTAGGTGTATTGTGCACCCCCATGACCATTGGAATAAAGTGGTGCCCTTCTATACTTGTGGATTTTAGCAATGGCACTCAGTTTCATAGTTACACCTGTTGGTTGACTAATGACACTCGAAGCCATCGTCTCCTGCTTTGGGTCAATAACCACCACATTGGCAACGAAGACATGGTCTTCAAATCATGTAAATATCGGTTCATAATGAAATTCTTGATAAAAGGGTGTACCACCACTCTCTCCATACAACATGCCCACTTTTTTTAACAAGGGCATAATATCTTTCCCCTTCTCTAGGTGGGATATTCATAAATATAATGTGTGTTCCAAATACAATAAAAAATTCTCCAAATGTTTTAATATAAAAAAGGAAATGAGAAGTTTACATAAATTTAAAGAAAACAAAAAACCTCACACATATGAACAAACATGTTTTTCTTGTTATATAATTGTATTATTCATAATTACCTTTGTAAACTTAAGAATGTGTTCTTAATTTATAGACAAATGTGTTAATATGAAAAATATTTGATAAAAGATTCAAAATACAATGGAAAGATGTGAATTTAAAAAAAAAATAACATTCCAATTTTAAAATTTAACATATTATTATGTATTGCATAATATTTAAGCTTTCAAGTGTTGGAAATTTAATACCCATAATATGAAAACACATATATTCAATGAGTTTAAGTTTCAAGTTGAAAGATTGAAATTATGTAATTTTGTTACATTTGTTATGAGGATTTTATTTTATTTTTCACAAACATTTTTTCACGTGTTTATTTTCTATACATGTTTAATATGTTATGGTCATCATTCATATAATGAATTTTATATATTCACAAAAGTATGCATGAAACATTCAACATTTTTTCATTAATTTTTCAATTTTCAATCGCAAGTTTATTTTATGAAACTTTTAGTATTATACAACAATCATCATTTTAATCAAGTGAATATGTTTTCAATTATCTTCAAACACTCATTTATATACTAAATTTTATAAAAGTAAGTAAGAAACTTTTTAAAACCTTACACCCTAAATGACTCACCATTAAAAAACTAAACAAGAAAGTTTTAAATAATCTATAGTTTATGTGATTCATGTAGTTTGAGCCATGCATATTAATTTATACCATGATTTTTTTAATGAGACACTTAACTTGATTCATGTGCATTAATTTGTGTCATGACTTATTAATGATGGCTCACCATAATCATAATGAATCATACATAAACATTATAATTTATAACACCTCACCACCTACTTTAATAAGTTATATAAGTAAACCCTTTAGGTAATTACATTGAGTTGTATTATTAATTCCATCAAGTTAAACATGCACCAATGTGATTTTATGATGCTCAAATTTTGTACTTATTGTATGGGAACTATTGAATATTATACAATTTTGCCAAAAATAATTTTTATAAATTTACAACTTTGTTTTTATACTTTTGATACTATTGGGAAAAAAATTATGAGTGAGATTTCTTGGAATTGATTTCATAAGTATTAAATGGATGGGATATAATGCATTATGACAAATATTACAAGACATATGTGTGCAACAACACATGTCACATTAATTTATTTACTTAAAAAAATGTTTATTTTTATAAGGTACATCCTTAGGTTGTGAGCTTTATTAAGTATAAAAACTTATTCCTTTTTTATTTGTCATGATACCAAGTATCATAGGGAAAAACGAAAAAATTAAAGGTGTTTCAAGAAATTAAACACCCACTTCAATGAATGTTTGAAAAATGAATGTTACATTTTTCTGAAATATGCCCAAATAGTGGAATTTGTTTTTGGTAAAATGGGTTCCAATTAATTATAAAACAAATGCACAAGTAATGTACAAGAACCCTATCAATAAATAACCATGTGATACCTTAATGGATTTGACACCAAATTGTTGAATAATTTATTTAGATTCATTTTGGCAAATAACATAAATTTTTTGATGTTTTGGATTTTTTAAAAAATATTTAATATTTTTGTCATGAATGAAAATGTAAATCATTTTTTTCATCCATTTTGGTACTTAACATTCATGCATAATATTTTATTATTCTTGTTCACATTTGTTTTTATGTTTTGTGATCATTTTTGGCAATGCTTTCATTCATCCTTACAAATTTCAAAATGCAATGCATGAAAAATCTATGATGTTACAATGAATGATCTTTTTAAAGTAATGATTCTTAGTGAGATGTGTTTTTCAAACAAATTCATTTCATATTTTAATGCTTTAACAATAATATCCACCAAAAACCTACATTCATAATATCTCATTTTTTCATTTGCATGTTCTTCATAATATTCCATTTTCCACTAAGCTTGAAGTTGTATTATTGACCAAATAAAGTGTGTCAAATTATGATAACTAATGACTTGGGCTTATGATATTTAAGTTTCCAAAAGTGTCAACATTATGCAAATTGAGATTTCAAGTTTTTGTCACTATGAGCACTCAATTTCTTATAAAAACCAAACATTAATAAATTAAGGTGATTATTACCAAATCAATTAAAATATTGTAGTATCTTGGTGACTTCAACATAAATTAAAATAGTCCAAGTTGTTTGAAACAAAATACCTTACAATAAATTTATTTTTTATTGTTAAATTTTTAAAAATTAAAAACCCAAGCATCAAACCAAGAAACTAAAATTAAATTAATTATTCAACATTCGTGTGTTGAATCCACCAAGGTACTATGATCCTATGTATTACACATTGACTTTTTAATTCATTGAATATAACTAAAGAAACAAATTCAAACCACCCAATCCAATAATTTCATTGGTTTGAAAATAAATCTTTCAAGCCTACAAACAACCCAACTTTGCTAAACATTGAAAATAATGTGATCCGTTTTTACCATTTCCATTAGTTTTTAAAAATTCTCACACAAGTGTACCACACCTTATTAAATATACATTTAAATGTTAATTCATTAAATATAAAATTAAAAAAAAAGTTAAACCTCCAAATCTAGCAATTACATTAATCATAACATATTTTTTTCACACTTCCACACAAACCTATTCATCACCTTCTATATAAGATCTAATATTAATACTTAAGTTGATTCCACATCAAGGTGCTTAATAAATAAATTTTTGTTAGTTATATTTAGCAATTTAAAAAAAGAATTACAATTTGACATTATATTAAATAATGTTCAGCTATTATGCTTGAAAAATTCATTACACGTGCTTATAGATTTTCCTTTATGAGGATCACTCACCAAAAATTATAAAATTTTCACAATGGTGTTTACAATAATCTTCATATTATATTTATTTCTTCAAATCTTCTTGTTCATATATGATATTTTTACAAGTCTTAATATCAACTAACAACATAAAAATATTGAATACAAATTAGGAGTTTAAAATTTCAATCATTATCCCTTATATACTTGAAAGAAAGAAAGAAGTGGATGAATGACTAATCACATTCATTTACATTTATTCCCCATGTATCAAGTTAATCATCATGTGTCATTCATAGTTTTTCATCCTGCTATAGATAAATTTTACATTATTTAAAATCTAAAATTTGATCAAATCTACATATTTGACCTTTCATTATTACTAATCCAAAATAATTATCTAAATTACTCATAAATAAACCTCATGCCCCTAGTCAAAAAATTCTCATTGTAAGGCCCATGAAACTCATTATTTTATTCCCCATCTTTATCCATATTATTACCCCAAGCCATAATACTATTATTTATAATTATAATTCCTAATAATTATTTTTTTGTTACAAATCTTTGTGAGTAGACCTATTTGGTGTTTGAAAAAAAAAAAAAACCATGGTAAGCATATCATTTTAAATTTTTTTGACAAATTAAAAAAAATAAATTAATGCTTAACCAAATTAAATATAATTAAAACTAATATATGGAGGATTCTTTGAAATCCTTTGTATTATTGTCCATCGACCATTCCAAAAACATTTTCAAAAATAATTATCTCATTTTTCAAGCTTGATTACTTCATTTTTTTCTTAATAATTATTTCCTTTTTTTATTAACTTTTTTTATTAACTATCTTTCACCTTTCCTATCTTTCACCTCCATTTTATAATTATCTCACCTTTTTTTTTCCTATCCACCAACATGGATATGAAAAAATAAATTAAAATGTTTTATAAATGAAGTTTTACAAGGTTTTGATGTATTAACATGTGTTTTCTCATGTTCATGAAATGGAATAATTTAAATTAAATTTAACATTGACATAAATTGTCTACTCCCAATGTGTTCCCAAAATGCTCCCCAAGATGTTCTCAATAGTAACTCAATTTTCATCCCATGTTTTTTTTGGCCAAATCATGCTTCTATTTCGGGGAGGGAGTTCTCTTGTTTCTAAAGTGTTCCCATCATGTTCTCAAAGAGTTCCCCCAATACGTTCCCAATAAGTGCCGGTTTGCACTTAGCACTTGCCATAAGAAGAAGGGGGCAGAGCCAAACAGTTCCCCCAATGAGCCATTCGAGAATTTTTTTTCTCTGTAGGGGCTAATCATCAAACCTCATCTTCGCTTGAGACGAGACGAGACGAGAGAGAGATGGCAGGAGGAAGAGTTAGAGATTTGCTGAGAATACTACCAGTGGTTGCTGCGTCTTCTCTTCACCAATTCTCACGAACGACGATTAGCAGGAGAGGTATGGCTTCATTATGTGCTTCGTCACAGCGCTTCTTCTCATCAGCATCGCGTGTTTCGTCCCTGTAAGTGGCTTCTTTTTCGCCTTCAGCCTTTTGCAATTGGATCAATTATATCCGTGTCTACAGGAAAGAATTGCCTACTCTTATTATTCGAGGGAAAGAGTTGTTATTTTTTTCTTTTTTTTCTTTTCTATTTTCCGGTTCTCGATTTGCGTCTCGAGCTTTGATCAACAAATAGTGGAGAAAGGAGTGACGAAGAAACATCCATTTTTTTGGTTGTCAAAAGCTCCAGAGGACGATGGCCAAGCCTTTTTGTTTTCTGAAGTTTTGTGGACAATTGCCCGGTGGCAAGGCACGAACGGAAGAAGAAGAAGCTTTTCTATGCCCTAGTCTGTTTGCAGGCACTTTAAAATCCACAATAATTGTTGCGAGGCTGCGTTTAGGATTACAGAAGAACATGTCAGAAAGTTTGAGGAAGATGGAGCGATAGTATTGCGTCAGCTCTTTGCACCTTCCTGGCTGGAGGACCTCCGGGCCGCTGCTGAAGAAAATATGAAAAACCCGGGTAGGTCTATATCTTCTGTCTTCTGCACATCGCTGCATTTTTGGTCGTGAATTTCTACCGAATGGCTGCAGGTAGTGTGCAATGTTATAGTATGCATACATTGCAATTCATACTTGCTCATCATGGCAAATTTTTTTCCCTCCAGATAGTGGGAGTACATCGTCAAACATTTTAGTTTTGGGACAAGATCAATCTGGAGATTTTATCAAAGATTTGCATCACCACTTTGTGTGCTGAAGAGAAACTATTTGCTTTGATTTGTCAGATAGGAACACAAAGATGTGCATTTGGAACTGATTTCCTCCCTTTCTTTCTTGTAGGTGTGCTATGTGATGAACATGTCCAGCGTGGTGAGGTAATGTACTGATTTCAAGTCTTATTGTTCTGCTATCTAATTTTTCTGATTTTGTTGAAAAATGAGCACAAGAATCATACTGCCATGAATTGGAAAACTTCTAAAGCATCTAAAATGGTGGATTTTCAATATGCTTTGGTGCTTCCAAAACAAACTTTTGCAGATCCTTTTTGCTTAAGTTAGATGATTGTAGAATTGATCATGTAGAAGTTTCTGTTAGCCTTTGATTATTTGAATGCTGTAGCCATTTTTCCTCCCAATTCAAGTTCTGGTTTGTGGCCAGCCAGGGCGCTTCCATGATGACCAGTTCCTGTGGCTGCGGCATGAGCCAATGCGCCGCTTCATCTTTGAGTCACCAGCTGCAGAGATTGCCAAACATATGATGCGGTTGGTATCTGGCTCCATCTTTCAATTGTGCACATAGAATGGACACTCCCTTGTATTGGGGATAGCAAGCTTCATCAAATTGGCAATTTTCAAGTTGTGGTTTGATGCACTACAACAGTGTGTAAACCTTTTGAGCATATTGTAGGGGGAAGCAGGTCCAGCTCTTTTATGACCAGTTGTTTGTGAAGGAGCCAGGCACTCAAAGGACTACACCATGGCACAATGACCATAGCTACTGGCAATTGCAGGGTAACCAAGTCATCTCTTTATGGCTTGCCCTTGACCCAGTGCCCAAGTCGGCGTGCCTTAAATATGTGAAGGGGTCACACAAGTGGAAGCTTCTACATAAGTAAGTGTCACATCAGCCTTCTCCAACATTTGGGAAAACCCATGATGAACGTCTGTTGTATAAATTGTTAGAGAAGTGATTGAGTTGCAATTTCTTACATTGGTGAACAGGATATCATCTTTTTCAGGTGACCAAGAACGCTATAGGGGGTCAGCAGGCCTTCCTGAAATTCCCGACATTGACAGTATGGGTGATGAGGTAATCGTTTGCTGTGTACTTCTGTTTTATTGTAGAGACTGGAAAACTGTACAAGCAGTAAAGAGGTACAATATGGATTTGGATTCTGAGAAAATTGTGGGTGCCTATTGATGGATTAGGTGGAGCTATTATCATGGGATATGGAGCCAGGGGATTGCTTGGTGCATCACAGTTTTATGGTCCATGGAGCTCCAGGCATTTCCTCAGAAAGTGGCCGTCGCAGAGGATATGCAACACGCTGGTTTGGAGAAAGTGTTCATTTTGATCCACGTCCAGGTCACTATGCTTCTACCATGATGTTCAAATTTGGTGCCTTCTCTCTACTATTGTGCCTATCAATGAAGAGTCTAATTTGCATCACATTCATCATGATAGAAAGTTTAATACACAATGGTGGTGCTTGCTTTCTATTTCTTTAGTGAGGTTCTGTGAAGAGTATTGATGATCTCGACAGTGTTTCTCCAAGGAGAAAACAAGGTGATGTGGACCAATGCTTCTAACCAAAAGGCGAATGACCATGGCTCTAGACTGATGATGGCTGGTCTTGTGGGGTGCAGGAACAATGCACTTTGTATGGTTGAAAGCAGGTTTAGATCCACATCTCAATCCTGGAGATCCTTTGCATTCTGAGCTATTCCCAAGAATCTCCATCACTACAGAAGTGCAAGTGTAGGCCTGCCCTGAGAACTAAGGGAAAAGAGGAATTGGTCATGGTCATAGGTTATCAATCCGGCCAGCATTCCAGCAAGTCGATGTTGTTTATGGTGTAACTATTTGCAAGTAGTGGTCAATCACCACAGATTTTCTTTGGAATAAAGTCTTGCAGGTTCATATCAAAAGATGAAGCACTTTGATGTCTAATGTATCATACACAGGCAACATTGTCCTCCTACCCCACAAAGTCGGAAGGATATCTCGTGGTTTTGGGCAATTGGATGATGACCTTGTGACCAACTTATAATTGTTCGTTTGTGTGTGGTAGGCACCACTTTTCATGGTGGATTGGTGACTTGTTGTGGTCCAAATTTGTGAAGATGAATTTGGTTCTTTTACAAACTTGAATGGTAAGCAATTGTGATGTAAAATGTAAGAGTGGGTCCATCAGTGGTAGTAGTATAATGGAATGTAAATAACAATTTTCAATAAATTTCAAGCTTTCAATAGGTAGTGTGAAACTGAGTCTTGTGGGTATATTGTCATTGATATACCTTAGGGTAAGGGTATATACAAATATTCAATTTATTTAACCATGGGTAAGGGTATATTATGATTTTTCTTCTAATTATGGTAGGGTTCAGGTAAACAAATTTTATAATTTTGGGTAGTTGGGTAGTGTAAAAAAAGGATAAAGAAAGGGTGAATAAATTTATCTTACTTAATAAAAATGGGAATTTTTTTTTTCTCATTTTGAAATTTATTTAACAACTTTCATAGGCCTGAATCCAGTTGGGACAATGCACACATGTGATGTCAAATTACAATAATAAAATTATGTAAAAATATTTTTATTTTTTATTCCTAAATATACATAAAATGAAAGGTTTGAAGATCAAATTGGACAACAAGCCACTTGCCCTACTAAATCTAAATGCAAAATTTAAAATAAAATTTTTGTAGCAAGCTCAAAATAGGAATGTAATTGATCTTAAATTTTTAATTTTTAAATTTTAAAGATTTTAAAACCCTGCCAATTGATCTTAAAATTCCTTTTCAATCTTATTTTTAAAAAGATTGTTTCAACATCCCTAAAGTCATCATGAATTAATTGATTTTCAAACTCCTTTTCAATTTTATTTCAAAATTTTGCCTCAACATCCCCAAAGTGATTAAAAGCCACACTCTTTTTCAATATTGAACGCATTACACAATAATCACACATACCAACAACAACAATTTTAGGGTTTTAAGTTGTGATTTTATGGTTAAGTTGAGATTTATCTTAATGAAGCTTTGAGAACATCCTTGACTTTGAGTATGACTATTTTGAAGATATTATCTACAGTTATGAAATAGGTCTTTTTTTTCAAATTTATATACCTTTGAATATGCATTTGATTAAAATATATTGATTTTGACAAAATAAGTTAGAATAAATAATATATCTTACCTATACCCAAGGAGTATGTCTGGATGAATGATATACCTACACAACATTAATGTTAACCTATCCATTAACAACAATATGAGCTATAAATAACAATTTGGATGAAGTTCAAGCTTTAAATGGTGTGAAAGTGAGTTTTGGATTTAGAAGGATATTGTGGCAGCATGCCACCTTCCACACTGATTGTTTTATTCGTAAAAATGTTGAAATTTTCAAAAAAAAAAAAAATTCAAAAGATGTGAAGGAAAATAAAGAAATTGCTTGAAATGTTCAGTGAAATGTTCATGTTCATTTTTATTTTTTTAAACATGGAATTATTTTAATTAATTAATCATTCAGCAGACGTGTTAAAACTGCCCTTATATTACAGTACACAAGATATCATGTTCTTCAGAATAGCTCAATAAGGAAATACTACAGTAGTACTGAATCATATTTCACTCAAATACCTTCACAACCCAAGTTTTAAAATGCTAATCAACTTTCACCAATCATACTCACTGGTGTGGCCTGTGCTGTTGGCCCAAGTGTTACCACATCCTCAACTGATTTTTCTTTCCAAAACCTGGTTTTTGGGAATTTATTTGAATTTTCAGTGGTAGAATTCACTTCAAAATCAATATCTCCCACATTCTGGATCCAGATCTTACCAAATAAATTCCATTAAATCCTGCTCATCAAGATCTTTTCAACAACACCAAAGGCATATGCCTCCCATTCCTCTGAAATTTTGAGCTACGATTTAATTTAATTTTGAGTGAAGAAATCATTCAATATTCAAGAACTTTTGCAGAGCAAGTCCAAACGTCATGGAAACAAGTCCATGCACCCCTCCTCATCTAGAGCTTTCCAAAGACACCAAGAACACAATCTGAAGCATCCCAGTTTGGTGGATCTCATACCTACAAAACAAAACAAACTACTTTCCTTCATAGATAGATATGCATGACCATCATAGGAATTTGTCTTGATGAAGCTTTATTTAAACCTTGATCAGCAAGCCAAAGAATTATAGTCTTTGTTTGTTTATGTTCAAATTGTCGTGAAGCAAATTGATGTGTCCTAACAAAAATCAGCCAGAAATGTAGCTAAAATGGTCAGATGGACTTGAGGCACACATATCTTTATTTTAAAATTTAAGCAAAAGAATTGAATGAGAGAAATGAGTGTTCACACTTGTGCTTTGCCTTCACATTTTCGATAAAAAACCTTGACATCAATTTGTCTTGGCATCTAGATCCATAATGCCTAGCCATAAGGATGTAAAATTGGGTAATCTTGCAAAAATTCTCAGAGAAAATGTGGTGGGTAACTTTTACAACTTTTCAATTTGAAAACGACCCACATAGGTTTTCAAAGCATGAAATAATACATAGTGGGCAATTGAAAAGAAGTATATAAAATATTCAAATTCACAAAACAAGAGTCAAAAGGTTTTTATTTTATAGTTACAAGATTGAAATAGTTTTTTTAGGTCTGAAAGTTGTAGAGGATGTTCTCGCATGAGTGTGTTCTCCGGAGGGAGGGGCACCCAAGGGCATGAGCCCAAGGGTGTTCTTGAACCTCAAGAGAATACATGGGTACATGAATCTCCCCTTACAGAAAACAACTCTCTTTTTAATTCCTCGCTTCTTTCTTATTTCCATAGGAACGTGGGAACATATAAAATCAGGAAGCTCCATTGGCATAAGGCCCTAGGGTTCTTATGCTAGGGGAGATCCCTCAAAATACACATAGAAATTAAAAGGGAGTTGTTTACGGTGACACTGGGGTTCTTCCCACCAATATCGCAAAATGACAAAAAGTCCAAATGCAATTTATCGACTCTCAAGGACAATATGCCCTAAAGCACATTAACAAGCTCATCAAAGAAGATTTTTTTCCTCTAGCTATGCGATAGCCAAGATAATGTTGATGAGATGGTCCGTTTGATGGTTGTCCAAATGGGGTTTTTTTTACTAGATCTCATAGTTAAATACACCTATTTTTTTAATAGTGTTTTGGGCTACCTTTAATAACAAGTATTTTAATGGGCATTTTCTTCTTGTGAAACATGGAGAAGCCTGTAATTCTGGTAAAGTGTAATTCAATCAAGTGCAACAATTGAAATGCTAAACTAACAAAAGAGTGTTGGAGGTGTGCTTATATGGATTTTACTTTGTTAAACTAACAAGACTAGTGGAAACACACTTTGCATCCAAGGTTGCCATGTTTGAGTAATGTTTTGTTTATTGAATCATAATTGTGATGTGTTATAATCATTAGACAAAAACCTTAGCTTTACCAATATTCCTTTTGTTTAGACTTGGGCAAATTTCAAGTTTATTTGTCATATGTGACTAATTCACATATGTGATTATAGTGCAACTAATAAATAATCTCAACTTTTAATGTTGAAAACAAATGATTCCCATATCATTCAATCAAAAAAGTTAAGATGTTTAATGTATTGCAAGTCAACACTACCCTTCATTTATTTCATGACATTAGACCACAATTTCCTACAAGACAATAATGAGATAAAATTTTGACAAGGTCATTGGTAGTTTGTTCCTTGCTATGTGCACGACGCTTGTCATGCACAAGTTTGAATAAGAAAACCAATTTTCATAATGATTAGAGGAATATGTGAAATTGTTGTTAGCAAAACATGAATGTCAAGGGTTTACTACAGGTGTAGTTATTGGACATGCTTGTGATGGAGTCATCATAGAAAGATTTTATAGTTTAACCTCTATTAAATGATAAGGTCAATGGATCAAAATAATATCAATTAATGTAAGATATTATGAAATTGAAGTTCCTTTGATAAATGAAATTTATCAAATAAAAGAGATTAATGTTTTGGAGTTAAGATTTTGAACAAAAAGGATATTAATGTATAATAAAACCATGCCATCTATTTTTGTGTTAGTTAGCAATGTGCATAAAAAAGTTATGAATCTTAATTAATTGTACCAATAATTTAGGCATAACACAATATTTTACATAACTACCACCGTCAATGTTCTTTTAGAAACTCCACAAAGTGAGTATCATCCACAAGAAAAAATAGGCAAAATGCAATTTGTTGGAGCTATTTTAAAAATTTGACAATCTAATATATATTTTTTCCAGGATTAGTGGTTTTGTTAAGGATTTTGACGCACTCCTAACTCCTTAAAGGGCTCAAATGTGAGCCCAAGTAGAAAGCAGCGGAAAAGGAGGAGTCGGAGCACGCTCCCTAGCTCACAACACTTTGAGGGGTAGAGGGGCGTGTTGGAGCTCCGGGATGGGACTAGAAAGAGTTGACAAGCTTTAGTCACTCACACGGGCCTGCACATAACCCACACAAAGTGGTTAGTGCAAAGTTGGAGCACACTTGGTGCTGGGACCAGCCACGGGCAACACGGACACACAAGACTCACCACGGCCCAGACTTGGGGGAAGCCACCACCTTCCCCGTTATAGTATACTTTGTAGTTCTCCACGGAGACTACATCCAAATGGCTATTTTTCCCGGGACTCCCGCGCAAGAGTCCCGAAATCGCGCCAAATGGGATTCCCGTAACTTTGGAGCCCCATAACTTTGCGAGCAGACCTCGGATCACGATGCGGTCTGAAGCAAAGTTGTAGCTCTCGTCGAGAGCTTTCCAACGTCGTGTCGCACTCCCGAATCGAACATCAGGAAGAGGTCGATTCCCGACTTTTTGTGGTCGAGAGTCAAATTGGCAGTTCGACTCCCAGCCCCTTCTTTTGGCCATAACTTGTGTTTCAGATGTCCAAATGAGCAATGCGAGCCCATTTTAGACATCTAAGTTTGAAGAGCTTTCCAATGATATAAAGAACGCCACGATCCATTGAGTTTTGACCCTTGTAATCGCTCTCTGAAGTTTCGGAAGTTCACCGAGACTCCATCTTCCCCTAGTGGGAGTTGCTTTGGGAGTGTGAAGGTTCACTCCCTCATACTCCCTCACATTTTCCAACACTTCGGGAATATGTGATGTGACTCCCGGGCTTCCTCTTGCCTTAACTCACGGGCTTCCTTTTAACCCGCACTCTTGCAATGCTTTTGCCTTTACTCCTGGGCTTCCTTCCTCTTGGCCCGCAACCTTGCAACCCCCTTAGCCTTGGTCGCAAGCCCAAAGCTAAGGTTGCGATAGATTTTGTGATGTAACAAAGGTGGCAATCATTCATAAAAAAATTGACCAAATTTGGTTACATATTAGATATGAAAATAAAAATATTTCAAAATCCTTTTCTAAGAAGGTGAAAAGCGGGAGAAAAGGTGAATGATAATTAGGATGGGAGAATTGTTGTTACAACAACCATGGCTGAAAAACTAAAGGCCATTTCTTTAATTGTAGCAATGTTGGATGTGTCCATGCCATCACAATAGGATGCATATATGGTGCCCCAAAAACTTCAACATAGTTTTCAGGATCAATGGATAAGACAAAAAATTTTAAATGATTGGTTCATCACAAATGTTTAGAGCTCTTTAAACAATTTTTTTTTGGAAAAATTACTAAATATTAGAAATTAAAACATATCATTTAGGATAATAGGAACAACATCCATGGACAAGATTTTTATCAAATTAAATAGGTTATCAATTTTGGGAGGATTATTTAATGGAGGCCATATTGTATTGTTATCATTATTTATTCATTTAAAAAAAAAATTCAAACTGATGAAACATATGATATAATTCAAACTGAAAAATTTAATTTCACATGGTGGCCATTGTAACCAACTTATGAATAATCAATATTTCCATTTGTTTATAATATTTTAATAATATGTTTATCCCTTATTTATTGAATTGAACATGCTTTACATAACCAACATGTGTACCATTATCAATAACTTAAAATATTTTTTTATACATGTACCAAATACCATGTTAATTTTTCACCTTCATTCACAAGAATATCAACATCATTGAACATAACCATAACTTCAATTTCATGGGCATTTTGTGTAGTGGAACCTCTTATACATGTTTTATATAATATTTTCATTTCAATTAATTTTTTATAATGCAATTTAGAATGTGGATGGGCATCAAATTTTTGTGATGAATTCCATATAAAAACTAAATATGTTCTTCACACAACAATTGAACACACCTTGTAAAGTTATAGGATATTAAGTTTTAGTACATTTAACCATTTCACATCATAATTTATGATGTCTAAAAAAAGATTCTTAACCAATATGTCCATTTCTCTTACAAAGGTGTTATCATATCTTAAAATAAGTTCATGAATTTTATATTTCGTATGCAAAACATCATTTACAACCTCATTCCCATCTTCATTGACTTCTACAACATAATTTATGATGTGTACAATGAATTTGTTAATGAAGAATGCCAAGGATTCTTTCACTTAACATGAGATAAAATAACATCTTTCATATCAACATCCAATGTTTTTATTTTGAACTTCTTTAAAAAATGTTCGCCAAGCTTGATTTATAAAATTGATTCGAAATTAAATTATAATTTCAAAGGTTGGTATAATAACAAGATTGACTTCCTTTGTGCCAAGAAAAATTCATTATTTGATTTCACAAATAATAGTTCACATTTTCAAATTTGATTAATTATTTGTTCCATCCTATATACAAAGTTTCCTTACCAACCTTTCTAATACAAAAAACATGTTTTTTTTCGCATGTTGTTTAACAAAGGAAAAAACAATATTCACATCAATATGAATCACCTTTGCATAAAACAATTAGCAAGTTAGGAAATGGACCCTTTGTGGGTGAGGGGGGAGAACGAAAACATCCCACCAAATAGTGGAAAAAAAAATACAATGGGTATCATGGCCTCATAGTACATTAAAAGAATTTGAAGAAGTCTTTTGAGTGTAGGGTAAAGCCCAAAGGCAAGGGCATTTACCAAAAACAATGTAAGTGACACGCTCCCAAGTTCCTAGTTAGACCCAAGATGGGCCTAAGTTACTCAAATAACAGAATTGTGAAAAACTTGGGGCACGTTCCCAGCTCTCAGCACTAGAAGGAGTAAAGGGGCGTGCTGAAGCTCCGGGATGGGACTAGGAAGAGTGACAAGCTTTAGTTATTTACTCGAACTTGCATCAAACCAACCAACAAGTTGGTTAATTCACTTTTTGGAACACCTTTAATGCTAGGACAAGCCATGGGCAATTCTGGACTCACAAGACTCGGGGAAAGCCACCACCTTCCCCCATATAGTATTCTCTACGTCTCTCCACGACACCTACATCCAAATGGCTTTTTGTCCTAGGATTCCTAAAGAGGAGTCCCGAAACTGTCCCAGTTTGGATTCCCAGGACTTTGTGAGGTCATAACTATTTGTTCAAACCTTCGATTGGGATGAGTTCTAAAGTAAACTTGTAGCTCTCCTCAAGAGCTTTCCAATGGTGTATTGCACTCCACCTGCACGCACCAAAATCGGGTCGATTCCCAACTTTTAGTGGTTAGGAGTCAAACTGCCAGTTTGACTCTCGGCCTTTTGTTTTTTCCATAACATGTGTTGCAGATGTCCAAATGGCCCATGCGAGCCCATTTTCGACATCTACACTTTGATAGCTTTTCAATGATACAAAGAACACCCCAATGTGAGGGTGTTTTGACCTTTACAATTGAACTCTGAAGTTTCGGGAGTCTCGAAGGACTCCCAAGTCCCCATTTCGGGAATGTGAGTTTCATCCTCACGCTCTTTCAAAATAGGGTTGCCACAATAAGGGCTTGAGTGAACTAGCCCCTATGATTGCACCAGTCCTATTTTGGATGGAGGGCAGTTCATCCATTGACTTTGGGTTGGCCAACCACCTACAAAAATTTCATTTTCGGTGGGTTAAAAAAAAAAATCCCTTTTTTTTTCCTTTTTTTTCCCAAACATGTTTTACAAAGCTACCAACCCCATTTTAGGGTGTGCAACCTGTTTTCCTCTTGCCCTTCCTACATTTTTGGTGGGCCCAACATTCTAGTGCCAAGTGTTTCCAAGAATAATGCACACAACTCCATCTCCAACGCCATCATTCATTCCAATGTGAGTTCCATTGTGCCATTGCCATCATTTGTTCTAATGTGAAATCCATCATGCCATCACCATCGCTTATGTTTCCATGTAAATTCTACACCCAACCCCCTTTTGTTAGTTTTTAAAAAAAAAATTACTTTGCATTGTGCTATAGAAGATGACAACGAATAGTTCGTCATCATTTTCCTCTTCGTGTTACCCTAGTACAAAAGACAACAATGAGTAATTGCGTTGCTCATCATTGTTTTCTTTGTGTTACTAAATAGGTTTTGATTTGCAAATACCCTCATCACTTCAAAATGATGGTGGGTTGCAATATTTTCATCATGTTTATGTTAAACCTACTGAATTTTTTTGCTGGATTTTTTTGTATATTCAATTCTAAACCCAAATTCTGCGCCTCAAAAGGTTCCTCTTCCAATGCAAAATGAGCATGGAGATGCAAAGCAAGAAAATGAATGGGTTCATGAAGGCTTAAGAGGGTGTTATAAGATGAATGCATGCACTAGTTCTTATGCGGCCAAATGGTCGCTTCGTAAACACTTGGACCAAACACATGGCCTTCAAATGTAACTAAATAGATTTGAGCATCCATATATTCATCTTGAGGGTTTTAAGCAATAAGACCACATTTTTACGAATGTTTGTATTTTGAATAACCTGCATGTAAGGTAGAAATGGAATGAGAAGAAGGCCTTTGTTCGAGTAAAAAAGAAAGCGAAATTTAAATGGGATGAGCTTCAAACCCAAGCACAACAAATGCAAAAGGTACAACAATCTTTGGTGGTATGTTTAACCTTTGACATGTTAGTAAGCATCATTGGCATTTTAACATGGGTGGTGGGTTCATCCCATAAAGTGCATGGGCACAACTTGAGAAAGATGAGAACCTTGTTGAGAGAATTTGAACAAGCATAATTGCTTATGCAAAACCTTTCAAAGTTGCGTGGGGTGTTCTAAATTGGACATCAAAATTTAATAAGTGTAAATAAACAAAAGAAATGGATGTAATATCAAAGTATCATGGTTCAAAATTTATTCATGGATGGTATGTTTGCATATTTAAACTGTTTTTTTCTATTAACATTATTTGCATTTATTAATTAAAATCTAATTTTTTTTAACATTTTTTTTGTGCTAAGTTTCAAAGCATAGCAAAGGAAACATTTGTGTTCAATGCAATTTGATTTACGCTTGAACATCATTAATTGTTCATTCATCATGATGCAACAAAAGCTGCATAGCTGTAACAAATTATTGCACTATTATGGGCATTGCATTTTATTCATCCTCCTCAAATGAATAATCATAAATGTGTCATTGTAATTGAACTTGTAATGAAACTTTAATGCATGTACCCACCATTTTTGTATCAAACCATTATAGTTTAACTTGACATGGTTTTTTTTGTCACCATCATTTTGGTATTGTGGTTACTTGAACATTTTTGTATCAATCCAATTGTTTTAATTTTGAAATTTAATTTTGGGATTTGTAGATTTTGGGATCACTTTATGCCATGTTGCATGCAATACCCCCATTCACCACGAATGGATTACATTTACCATAAACCAAATGAACAATAACTTCATTTAATACGGTTAACACATTTTATGTGTCGCAACCCCACTTTGAGGGAAATGTGAGGTCGCCACTCACATTCCCGAAAATGGGACTTGAAAGTCCTTCGGGACTCCCGAAAACTCAGAACGCGATTGTAAGGGTCAAAACACCTCGCATCAAGGCGTTCTTTATATCGTTGAAAATGTTTTGAAGTGTAAATACCCAAAATGGCCTCGCATGAACCATTTGGACATCTGCAACACGAATTATGGTCGAAAGAATGGTCAGGAGTCAAACTGGCAGTTTGACTTTCGACCACTAAAAGTTGGGAATCGACCCAATCCTGGTGCGTGTAGGTGAAGTGCGACACACCATTGGAAAGCTCTCAAGGAGAGTTACAACTTTGTTTTAGACCGTGTTCCAATCCGAGGTTGGGGCAAGAAGTTATGAATGCCCAAAGTCCCGGGAGTCCAAACTGGGACAGTTTCGGGACTCCACTTTGGGAGTCTCGGGAAAAAATGCCACTCGGATGCAAGTGCGGCGGTGACACATAAAAAATACTATATGGGGGAAGGTGGTGGCTTCCTTCGAGTCCGGGCCGTGGTGAGTCAAGTGAGTCCAAGGTTGCTCGTGGCTAATCCCAACACTAAAAGTGTGTAGAATGAGTTTTAACCAACTTGCTGGTTGGAATTGGATGCAGGACCGAATAATTAAGTAGTTTGTCCCTCTTCCTAGTCTAATCCTGGAGCTTTCAGCACACCCCTCTCACTCCCTTTAATGCTAGAAGCTAGGAGTGTGCCCTGAGTCCTTCCCAATTCCACAACTTGAGCAAGTTAGTCCCAACTTGGGGCTAACTAGGGACTTGGGAGCATGTCATTATGGCCATGCTAAAACATTTAAGCAATGTTTTCATGAATGCAAGTTGAAGGTCATAATTAAAATGACTAACTATGCAATATTCCCATTATCCTAAACATGAAATACCCACACAATAACCTTAAAGAAAAAACATATTTTTAGCCTTCATGAAATGACCCCTTGGTGCATAGACCAATTTGTTTATGCGATTATTATAAACTTTTGATCTTCTATTTTCAATGGTTTGGGTTATCCAAAAGCCCTTCAAATTGCAATATTCACATCGTTAATTGAACCATGTTCATGTTACATTACCCTCATCTAAACTTTTGGCTAATATTTGTTTCAAATAAACAAAGGGGGACATTAAGTTTAAGGTAAATTTTTTGCTAACATTTATATTACTTTTGTGAAATATTTTAAAGGTGAATTTTTGTATTCACATACACATATATATAAAAAGGTTCATGTTTTTCTTTTTTCTTTCATCTATTAAAGGAAAGGAAAATGAAAGTGATTCCATGACAAATGTATGAATGATATAAACCTTCCCACTTGTTTTGTTTACATTTTATTAAGGGTTGGGGGTTCCTTGCCCCCCCCCCAATCAGGTTTAAAGCACAAGTTTTATTGGTACTTATATAAATTTTTTTCATATTTTTATTACAATTATGTATCCAATGTTTATAGTTTGTACACAATTTAAGGTTATGCAAAAATAACTCTAAAATTAGGTTTAACACTTAGTTGTAAAAAAATTGTTAAAATTTAACAATAAAGTTATGTAACCAATTCTTTTTGTGTTTATTTAAGTGAGGGTCAATGTAAGGGTTTTTTTTGTTGCATAAAAATGTTTGAATTCAACATTTTAAGGTTCATTTGTATAGGTCTACTTAGTTTTTCAAATTTAAGCCTATGCACCCATTAGGTTGTAATGTTTACATAATTTGTGGTTTATGCAAACAAAATTTATAAATTAGGTTAAAGGTTTTTTGGTCATTTGTACAAAATTGTTTAGTTTCTAGATGAGGGTTAAGGTTTCATTAGTTCAAATGTTTACATAATTTAGGGTTGATGCAATTGATTGTGTAGGAATTACATTGACCTAGACTTAGACATTTATATTAGATATTGACGATGTGGGTATTGTAGTTTCTTGAACTTTCTAGTTGCCCTAACCTAGGAGGTGGATGAGAAAATATTTGCAATATTTGCATCTTCTAATGTTTTTATGACCTAAAATGATATGGGAATTGCAAGGACTTGGGTGATTTACATTTCAATTTTATAATAAGTGCCCCATTTCAACACGAGAGTATAATAGAAACTTGGTCCATTGTCATTCAAGTCTCATCACATCATGATTGGTCCAATGTATGGAATATCTTCAACCATAGTTTTGCCATTGTGATGAGAAATGTTTAAAAGAAGAAAAAGTAGAATAAAACTATGTAATATTTGCATTTGAAGCATAAAATCTCAGCTGTACCTCTTATGTTTTAGGCAATACCCAAATGTTGCGCATAACATATCCATTCTTAACGATTAAAAAATAAATGATGATAGTTTTGAATTTTTTTTTAGTTAGAAGAATTTTTAAAAAAAAGAATATTAAAATGTTTTATAACAAAAAAAGGCAATAAAATTGTAGAAGGAGAAATAAATTTAGCCAAAAGATAAGCATTTAACCAAGAAGAAATATAGGTTTTGTTAAGATATAAAAGTTGAACCAAGAAAAGATAGAGGTTTTGCCAAGAAATAAAAATTTTGCCAAGAAGAAATATAAGTTTAGCTAAGAAGATATATAGGTTTTTGCCAATAGATAAAAACTTAACCAAGAAGAGATAAAGGTTTTGTCAAAAGATAATTTTTTTGCCAATAAGAAATATAAGTTAAACCAAGAAGAGATATAAGTTTAGCCAAGAAGATATAAACGTTTAGCTTAAAAAATATATAGGTTTTACCAAAAGACAGAAATTTAATGGAAAAAAAAATTTAGCCAAAAATAAATATAAGTGTGGTCAAAAGATAAAAGTTTAGCCAATAACAAAATATAGGTTTTGTTAAGAAATAAAAATTTAACCAAGAAAATATTTAGGTTTAGATATAGGTTTTATTAAGAGATAGAAATTTAGCCAAAAAAGACATAGGTTTTGCAAAGAGATAGAAGTTTAGCCAAAAAAAGATATAGGTTTTGCGAAGAGATCAAAGTTTAGCCAAAAAAAGATAAAACTTTTGCTAAGAAATATAAATTTAGCCAAAAAAAAGATAAAAGTTTTGCCAAAGATATAAAAATTTAACTAAGAAAAAATAAAAGTTTTGTCAAGAGATAAAAGTTCAGCCAAGAAAAAATAAAAGTTTTTTCAAGAGATAAAAGTTTAGCCAAGAGGAAATAAGAATTTAGCCCAAAATAAATATATGTTTTGTCGAAAGATAAAAGGTAGGTTAAGGGTCAGTTGTTAGTTTGTAAGCAGGACTAAGATGTAGGTCAGTAGGATAGCTAGGTGGGACGGTAGTATCGAGGTCAAGGTTGGTAACTTAGCAACAACAACAAAATGGTGAAAGGTCAGCAGCCAAAAAAGATTGACTGTAGTAGAATGTTGGTTAACGTAGGGTAAAGAGGCGGATGAAAAACACAGCCCATCCTATGGACGGAATGCCAACTGGTACAGTCATGGGGGCTGGTTCAGTCTGGCCCAAAGTGAGAAGTACGTTTCGGATTTCGTAACGTTATTGGGTCACGTGGCATCTAATAGGGCGCGAAGTTTCCCGTTCCCGTGTGAATATGATCGGGAGGTATAGCCAATGGAGGGTCGCCAGGTGGAGGATGATACAGGGCAGCGTTTGCCAAATCGGAGGTGCGAGACGCTGATGATGCGTTTTGGAAGCGCTTTTGTGCCGAGGTTGTTGTCGTTGTTGCTGCGCTTCTTCTCTCTGCAACCTCTCTATTGGACTGTTTCGTGTTTTGGCTTTCGATCTTTGACGCATGTTTTCCTAGCGGCCTGCTTCTCATCTTTCGAGCGAGCTATTACCCGCCTTGGGCCGTGGATTCTTCAGGAGGCTAAGCAACAGTTTTTAGCGGTGTGACTCAGAGGTGAGGTTCGGAGAGCGGGGCGCCTGGCTCCTTGTGGATTGTGTGGCCGTTTCTGAGAAAGAGGTATGAGGTTTTTCTTGAACTCGTCCTGGTTGCTTTTCTGGCCTAGGTTTCGTGACTGGAAGTAAGCTGCTGTAAGGAGGGTTTGGGCGGAAACCCTTCTTATGCGGTCTTGAGGTCTGGTCATTGAGGAGCATATCTTTGTTTGACGACGGACTTCGTGCCCGGTTGAAACTTTAGCTCTAACAATCTCTGGTATGTTTGCAGAAGGGGTGAGGAATTTCTCTTGGGTGAACTTTACACACATCCGTAACGCAGCAGTCAAGGGTTTGTAACGGCTGTAGGAAGCCATCTCGAGAAGCAGGTGATGAGAGAGCTTAGGGTCCGATAGTGCCGCATGCTTCTAGAGAGCATGCCGATATTGCGGAGCTGAAGAAGCTTTTGAAACGGAGTGCAAACGAGGTCGGACGAAGTGTAGAGGCATTGGGAAACCCACATAGGATCTCGAGAAAACCCTTGGTTGCAGCAGCTTAGAGTCAGAGAAGAAAGGAGCCGAATTGGTTGCAACAAAGGCGTGTGAACATTTAACGTGGAAGAGCAGTGCTTGCCTGGAAGAGAAAGTATCTCTGGAGCCACCTACATGTATCAGGAAATAGGTCATTGCAGATTTCAGAGAAGGTTTTCAGCATTTGTTGCTGCTCTGCAGCCAACATAAAGACGGCTCTAACGGTTGACTTTGCCATGTAACCGGGCATGAGGGAGGGTTGTGGATGATGGCGACTTTTGGATCATTGCAACTTCGGTGCATATCTGGTGTGGATGGTCATTATGTGAGTTCATCTGCAATTTTGGTAAGTATTCTGGGCTATTCACACCTGCTTGAGAATCATTTTTGGTCATATATGGGCTCAGATGTGACAGAGGTGTCATTCCAATTTGTGGTTGCTGTGATCTGAAATCCAGAGACGACAACATAGAAGAGGATATGGGCACAAAAACTATCTACCTCAATCATCCGGTTTGAGGAGTAACCAACATGTTTGGGTATGTCTGACTGACTTCATTGTGTTTTGTTGAAAACATGCATAATTCAGGGCATGGAGATTGTTGTAATCCCCACTTGCTGTCTTGGAGTGGGTTTTAAACTACTCATACAAGCACAAAACTTTGCATAGTGTTGTGGGTTTCTTGCAGATTTGTCACTTTTCACAGTCTATACCAGTGCTTGCATGTTATGGAGCCTGTGAGTTACATGCCTTGTTAAACTTGGTACAGGTGTTGCAGAAGGGGAGGGCATTGGGACAAGGGGCATGGGGTGGTGCTTTGTGGAGTCACCTGAGAGTGGCTCCTCCAGTTGTTCCTCAGCTGCAGACAGTGCAACTGCCAATAGTGGCAACCTCAGTGCCTGCCATAAATCCACAGTTCCAGAATGCAGTCTTTGGGCTTGTCAAAATTGCAGCACTTGTCTTCACCAGGTATTGCCTTGATCACAACAGGTTTTTTTGCACTGTTTTCTTGACCAGTTTGTCAGTTTTGACAATTGCAGGATTGCAACTCTAGATTTTTTTTTTTAAGGCATGGTTGTTGTGGGCTGAGAATTTTTTTGCCAGTGCAGTGGAATTTGTGTCAGTGAACAAGAGAGTACTGTAGTAAACCCCCATTTCAACTTGTGGTAGAAATTGAGTCCGTAGGCTAGTGGTTACTCTAGCCTATACCCACTGTAGGGAGTGGATGAAATTAGTGGGTAAGTTGTCATAGATAAGTTGCTATCATACATTTTTCTGTTGATGGTCCCTGAACAAGTAAGAGACCATCAATTTTGTTCATACTGCTAGTTTTATGGTTCTTTGTTCTGGTTATACCCTTCTGTGTGGTTCTTCTTCCTGGTTCTTTGGTTGTTCTCTGTAAGTTTTTTTTCAGCTTCAAGGAAAAGTTTAAACCTTTTTTCTGGCTTTCTCAATTGTGGGTATGGAGAGTTCTTGATTCTACAAGAGTTCTTAATTGAACTCCATTTCAATATTCAAGAAAAGTGGTTGGTCTGAAGGTTAAAGGTTTCTTAAGTAGGAAAGGATGAGTCAATACAAGGGGTGTCTAAGCTCCAAGAGTGCAATTTTTTACTCCTGGAGGTTGAATTGGGGGTGGAAACACCCTTCATAAATCAAAAGTCCCATTGACATGTGGATTTCTTGATCTTTGGGTTATACTCAGCATGTCTTGCTTGTTGCTTGTTGCAGGAGTGCTGCAGTGTTACAGCATTGTCCTCCATTGGTTATGCAGAGTGCATCAGGAGTGGGACTTATCTTATTTTCCATTTGGGGCTTGGGCCCATCAGTGCGACTGATTCGAAGAAAAATTTTCAAGGTAAATGTGCAATGGGAGATTGGTTTGGCCAGACTATAGGACACTTCCGCAGAAGTGTTCTCTGTCCCGTATACTTTGCTAATGTTCCCATGTATTGTCATGCCACAAATGCTAAGAAGCTGTGTCTTGGATGTGCTTCCAGAGAAATGATAGAAAGTGGCTTGAGAGCCAAACTCACAACATTATGTTCTCTTACATGCGGCCTGTGCTTCTCTGGATTGGGATTATCCTTATTTGCAGGTATAGTGCAGGATTTTGCCTAAATCTATTTCTGATCCTGGACAATGATATATTGCCTTGCTGGAATCTAGGTTTCCACACGTCCTAATTTCAGGAGTCTTATGGTGTGTTTGGAACAGAGCATTTGATCCAGTTGTACTGGCCACAGAGGAAAGCCATGCAATCAAGCAGCGTTTTGTCAATTTTGTGCAGTCTCTGGCAACAGTTCTTGCTTTTGCCTTCTGCACTGCAAGGTAATTTATCTGCAAAGTTGTCTCTAGCTGGTTCTCACATATCAGCAATGTCTTTGGATTGTGTGTCAGTTTCTGCTTATGCAATTCATATCCTGGAATTTGGGTTTTGTGCAGTTTGACACAGCAGGTGCAAAAGTTCATGATGGACAACAACAAATCAGAGGATTCTCGCAATGTACAGCAATACACCTCCATTTATTCATTGTGGACAGTTTTTTAATTGACATGTCTGTCATGGATGCTAATATAGCAGTTCCACTTAACAACATGGTGACATAGTGAAGATTTGCTAGCTCATTTGCTGGTAAGTTCTCTGGTATAAAGTCTGCTAGTTTGATAGAACAAGGGATATGGTATGCCACTGCTAGAAGGTCAACTTACATAGTGTGAGTGCAAGTTCAAATGACTGGTGGAAAACTTGTATTTTATGGATCACAGTACTGAGCCAGTTGTCTTTTTTACTGCAGGTGGGCATACAGTTTATCGGCAACTCAATATATGCCTCTGTTTGGGTGGCAGCTGTCTGTCTATTTATGGAGCTCTTAGGGTTCTCCACGCAGAAATGGATCACAGCTGGAGGCTTTGGGACTGTCCTTTTGACCCTTGCAGGCCGAGAGGTACCAATTTTGACTATTGTTCAGTCCAGCCTTCTTAACAGCAGCATATTTTGGATTCTGCACATTGGGGGGAAGAGGTTAACAATGCATATGTTACTCTTGATTGAGTTGTTACTCAGGTTCTGTTAGTTTCCATGAAGGTTGGGATCAGGGTTCCTTTTCAGAATAGCAATCATAGGAGACAGTGTCATCATGTCTTCTGTAATCCATCTTGTTTCTAGTAGTCCTTCACTCAATAACAAAGCTCACTCTTTGGGCCTTGGATTTCTGGCAGATTTTCACAAATTTTTTGTCAAGTGTCATGATCCATGCCACAAGGCCTTTTGTGGAGAATGAATGGATTCAGACCAAGATTGAGGGCCAGGAAGTTTCAGGAACTGTTGAGGTAAGCACATCTGGCAGGAATCAGGTAGATTGCGTACATTCTCCCCAGCCCTATGAACTCAAGGGTGACCCCCAGAGACATGCCAAGAGTCTAAGCTTCACAACCCACTTCTTGCTCCTACCCCTCTTCCAGCTCTTTGTAATTGCTCCAACATGCCAGGAATTTTCTCTTGCTGTCTACCATGGCTACACTTATAGGGAATTTATAGACAGAACCAGGAATGATGAGATGTGTCTTGAGTTAAGTACTGAACAAGGGCTCATTTATAGAGAGAGATCATGTCCCAGTTGTGCTGCAATGATCTGTAGAGAGGGCAGGCAGAGAAATGGGATGCTGTCTAGAAGCTTAGGTTCTTGGCATGACCCTCAGGGCCACCTACCTAACCTCATGTACCCCACCTACCTAACTCCTGCTGCACATCCGCTCATATTAATCATCTTCTTGGCACTCTTAGTTTGCATTTCCCTTAGTATTCAGGTCTAAGTCAAAAATTGGTGCATAGAGTTATATTGTGCTTTTTTAAACTCCAATTTATTACATATCAGCCCGCAAAACTTATTTTTGCATGTTAGCTCATGCTGCCTGAATGGTGATTTAATCTATTGCTTCAGATATTCCAGTTTGTGGTTTGAAATTTGTTGCTTCTTAATTGTTTGGTGAAAAGTGCGATTGTGCAAGTTACTTGGAATGATGTTCTTTAGTTGAAATACTTGCAGCATGTTGGCTGGTGGTCTCCGACTGTAATACGAGGGGATGACCGTGAGGCTGTACACATTCCAAACCATAAGTTCACTGTCAGTGTTGTACGAAATCTGACACAGAAGACCCACTGGCGCATCAAGACACACTTTGGAATAAGCCATCTTGATGTCAATAAGATAACTGTAAGAAATTAGATTGGTGGAGACTGTAGCTCAGTTTCTAAAACTTTCTTTCTGTCAAACCAGTCTGTCATTTTCTGTCATATTTCTGAATGAGAACTTCCTTTATTAGCTTCATCTGGCAAGGTTTATGTAATACTTCAGTGTTTTTTAACAATTCACTAAGGGTGGCTGAGTAAAGGAAAGGTTTAACTATTGTGCAGGCCATTGTCTCAGACATGCGCAAGATTCTGGCAAAACATACACATGTGGAACAACAGCGGCTGCATCGTCGAGTGTTCTTTGACAACATTGAGGCAGAGAATCAAGCTCTCCTAGTAAGTTGTGATTGAACTTGAGTCCTACATGAAACATAATATTCATTGGAATCTGCAAGGAACATGGAACTTATAATTGGGCCTGGCCTGAATCTGCAGATCTTGGTTTCATGCTTCGTAAAGACACCACACTTTGAGGAGTACCTTCGTGTCAAGGCAAGTTTTTCTCAGGAGTGGCAGAGAGTTTGATGCATGCTGTAATTGTATTATATTGTCCTGTTACTAGAAGGGCACTGCTACATTGCTAATCAGGAGCTGAGTGTGGCATTGTCTGGGGATTTTGCAGGAGATAATTTTGCTGGATTTGCTGAAGGTGATCAGCCACCACAATGCACGCTTGGCCACTCCCATAAGATCAGTACAGCGCATTTTGGATGAAAATGAGCAGAGGAGTTCCCCCTTCCGTGACATTAGGAGGACAGATGAGGCTCCTGGCCGACCATTCCTTCTAATTGAGGCGCAAGCAAGGGAAGATGATGACGACATGGATGACAGTGATGACATCTCAGATCTTAGTGCGGATCACATAGCCAAAGCTATGAAAGGGGCAACTACAGGAATTGCTGATGGGGGTGATGGTGCCATTGATAATACAAATAATGACTTACCTGACTCCAAGGACTCCAAGGACTCCAAATCAAAACTGAAGTATAATAAGGAGAGGGGACTGGTTGGTGCAGAAGCCATTGGTACAGCAGCTGGATCATCACCAGTAACTTCAAAGCCACCATTAGATGGTCTGGACTCAATGGGTTTGAACCCAAATGACATTACACTCCTGGGGGCTGCACTGAAAGAGAAACCCCCTGCAAAAATCCAGGAGGGTCCTGTGGATGCCCCTGTTGAACAGCAGGGTGAGAAAAGAACTGTTCCTGAGCAGCCATTTGTCACCAATAAAGCCACCAGGGCTGAACGAGTGGTTGGGAAGTCTCCAGACGTGGTGGGTGCAGGTGCCTCCAAGGTAGGTCAAGATGATGAATCTGGTCCAATGGTTGGGCATACTACACCTGCAAGCACTGATGGGCAGAACAATCTGCGGAAACCAGCAGGTGCCTCATTCAAGCACAGTACCGAAAGACCACAGTCCATGCCGCCATCAGTCGAAGAAAATCTTGTCCTAGGTGTTGCCCTAAATGGTCCCAAACGGTCACTGTCCCTTGATGATGAATTATCCACTCCAGCTGTGCCTCGAGAGCTTCTCGCTTCACAAAATGGGAATGGTGTCAAAGATCAAAGAGATCCTGCTGCATCTTCCAATGCATCACCTGTACCACATGATGCAAGGGACTGAGTGAGGTAAAGACTATCCCTCTGCATCTTCCAATGCATCACCTGTATCACATGATGCAAGGGGTCAAGAGAGATAGAGACTATCTCATGTGTAACAGGCTGGAAATGCTTCCTTCAGGTAATCAAGCTGCCATAAGTAGTTGGCTCTATCTTCAATCATTCATATGCAAGCTTTCCTTACAAGTGACATTGCACTGAAGTCATCAGAACATGTCAAGCCCAACACTGTCTGAGGTGTTGTTTATTTGGTCCTAGAATGTTCTGGAAATTAGTTAAATGATGAGGAAACTCTCCCATCACATGAAGATTCTTGGGTAGTTGAACCAAAAACTAATTTGATGCCGTCTACCATTGTTTCTGCAACAGCTTGAAGGATTTTATGTGTTCTAACAGCCAGAAGGGGATCCTCTTTGCATGGCCAATCACCATTACATAGTTATATGTAAGTTGTGACATTGCAATTGGTGCTATACGTATGAGATTTAGGACCAAATTGGTGATTGGAACAATCATTTTTTTGCTCAAATTGAGTGGAAATGTTGGCACCTTGTGCTGGCTAACATTTTGTCATTGTGAATTAGCTGTGGTCAGAGCTTCCAGAACCCACCATATCATCACCAAACTCAGGCTGGTAGTAGATCAGAGGATAAGTTCCATCATTAGGATTGGTATGCAGTTTTAGACGGGTGAGTTGTTTAGACCAGTTTTTGCAATTGTTATAAAGGCTTGCAACAACTCCAAAATCATTTTGTTGAAGTTTACAGATTTGTGGCTTCTTGGGTGGAGTGAGGGTGGTACAAGTAGATCTTAAGTGACCTGACTGTGTCTGCAAGTTTTTTCTTCATGTGCCCAAGGTCTCCAACTTGGAGGCAGTGTTGGCAATTAGTCTGAATTTTTGCTAGTACAGTTGGCAACCTGTATTAGATGCAACAAGGATTTTGGCATCCATGAGAAATTCATGATAGCATAGAATTTGTGACACAGAAGATTGTCAAGTATGGCAGATTGGTGACATCCTGTTTTCACCATTTAGAAATCTGGCAGTCCTTTCAGCATCTGTGCATGTGTATTGGGGAGCATTTCAACATTTGTGTACAAATGTAGCAACAACAGCTTACAGTCAATGCAAATGCACTATAAAATGTTGCAACAACTTGCAATTGATAAATTGTCTTCAAAAATTATGATTCTGTTTAAAGATTGGAGACCTTGGGAGGGATTGAACCCTATCTTCTCAGTTCCTACACATTGCAACCTAGTCAAATCTACACAAGCACACCCCTTAAACCCTTCCCTACAGCCAGGATAGGTCAAGGAAAAAGTTGAAAAATCAAACAACAAAAACTGTGCATATTCAAAAAAAACACAAAAAAACAAGTAGACACTTGAAAGAACTTATGAAATCCATATCACACAAAAAACATGTCAAGAGGATAAAATAAAACTAGATAAAAATGTGGTCGAAATACAAAACTTGTAATGCTTTCATTACTTGCCTAGCTACCTACATACAACTTGCAAAGAGCTCAAAACAATGTGCAAAATAAATTAAGCATTCATTAAATACCTTTGTTTCCTATCTTGCCAATCTTTGATGACATTGCCAAATGGGAAAGTATTTATGGAGCAATGATTCTAAGCAAACATTCTAATGACCAAACCAAAGTGATTTGTCAACTTATTTCTAAGCTTAGAAATTTTGTAAAAGACATGGTTGAGAAGCATTACTCATCCTCCACATTCCCCAATACTATCACTAAAGTTTTTTTTTACCAACTTGAAAGACACTAACAAATGTTGTTACAGCACAACACTAGAGGATAGTTTCAACAACATCTTGGTCACATGATTACATGTCAAAGGAGGCTCCAAAACCTATTTACAATTTGCTTGCATAATGACTTTGAAAAGGGAAGTTCCAATGTCAAGCTTCTACTCATTCAATAGGGCAAGTACCTTCAAGCCCTCATCACCAAACTCCTCAAAGCAATATTGTGCCTTTAGTAAGGTTAGATGGGTGAGCAATGTGCTCTTTTGCATAAGAGTTCAACAAATATCGTGGATAGATGATCCCAATAACATTCATGAGTTCTTGGATTGGAAACCTTTGAACAAACTTTTCATTGAAGTTGGCAATTGCAATTGAACATGTTGCACTTTCACTTTATCAACAACATACTAATCATCATGGGTGCCCATAGCAAAGACCCCTATTGAGGATCACTTGCAATGGATCTTGTATGATTGACCCTAGAAGTAAAAAAAAACTTATTATATATTTGTGACTACATTAGTCCACTAAGTTGATAGTAGCATGTCATTATTGTGGCCCACGAAATTTGTAAAATCCTTGAATTGCTCATTATTGGATCACAATAAAGTCTATGCAAATATGCACAACACAATTTCATAGCTCTCACAAAGTCACACTCTAAAATGTCATGGCTTTGAGCAAATGTGATGAACTCATGAATTCCATACACCATGGGCATGATTCAAATGAGGCCCATGACAACCTCAACATCACATAAGAACTCAAGATTACCATAGCTTTGACAACATGGAGATCATAATTCATTTTGACAACATAATGCTTATACTTTGTAAGGACCCTTTTGGCAAAAGACAACAAAAATCCACCTAATATTTAAATTGCAAGCAATTTGTTACCTTTTATCTCCAACAATTATGTAAGCTTGCATTTTTCAAAGGGCCTTTTAAATGAAGAGGGAAAATAAGTGTATGTTGTTTACAAAAAACTTTCAGACTTTTGTACCAAGGGTTAGTTAGAAAGTGTTTGCATTGCCAAATTTGGCCAATATGAAACAGATTGGACAATAAGCATGAAAGGAGCTACTCTTGTGCATATCTATGTTGTCACACCACTATGGACACTTGTAGACAAATTATATTTTTAGAACCAAAGCAAATTAATTTGTTGTTGATCTCTTCCACAATTTAAGCCCCCATGGATTGGCAATGAGTTCATGATCACATTGGTTAGGTCATCGGTTGTGCCATCAAATTGGCAAAACCAATATGTTCTTGAAAGCCTCCATAAGATGTTACTCTATGATTGATTATCAATTGTTGTCACCTTATCATAACTAATAGTAAAATGCCTTGCTACATGAATATATATATATATATATATATATATATATATTGGATATATTTTTTATGGTCATAACCTAATCACAAACTAATATGCCACTAGGTTAGTGTATGACTAAGTTGCAATTATAAAATATATCCCATATCATTTGTCCTTTCTTTCAAGGTTATACATTATATAAAAAAATACATTTGAAACATTGAAAAAACACAAAAACATTAAATAACAAATGTCATTTTCAATGAGCCAATCAAAGTGGCTTGACCTTAAAGGCCAAACCCTATACACACACGTGTGCACATGCACACGCACACACCAATTACCTACTTAGCCTACCTACCTTAGGTGCATGCCTACCTCCTTACCTACCCACCCCACCTAACTAAATATTTATTTTAAATATATTTTGGAAAAACTTCGATTAGTATCCCATGTGGCAAATTTATGCGACATTATTATTATGCCACGTTTCATGATCTAACACCATCCATAATGGATGATATGGATTTTTTCAAGATCACATTTTTTTTTTTTTCAAATATCCAAAAATGTTGACATGTGATAATACCTCATTCACTTTTATTGTTCACCAAATAAATTACACAATAGTCACAAATGAAAATACATATATGGCTAGTCAAAGGATGAAACTATTTTTGTTGACTTTTTTTAATCCACAATCCATGTTGTTTGCAACTATGGTCACATGAAATTGGATTTTAGTAACATATATTGCTTATGATTAAAAATTGGGTGAAGGGACTAGTCGCAAAATGAAAATTTTCTTCTAGTGTATCTAATTTAATTATAGAATGTAACCTAACCTATCTAACTTAGTTACCCAACCTAACAACCTTCCTAGCCTAGTTACCTATCTAACGTACCTACCTATTACCAAACTCAAATGTACATACCATCCACCTACCTACAACTTACCTAACTAAACCTAGCATATTAATACCAACTCCCTTTTTCATGAATAGAAGAAGTATCATCCCATCGAAGGTGAACATTATGCCCTAATATGTTGTATTATGCATTTTTGCCAATACTTACACATGTGCAACATATTATATTAAGGATTGACCATAAGCCCCTTGAATGACTTTCTTTAGTATTAGAGTATGAGTGATAAGGTAGGTGGATCAATTTGTTGCAAGATTTTCAGTATCATGCATCATCAAGGCACAAAACATGCAAATCCATATTTATGCATTGAATTACAACCTAGTGGGAGAGCGAATGAAGAAATTTTTTATGACAAGAATCAAGATATATGTGTTTTTGCCATCTATGAGCTAAGGGTTTTATGTTTGAATGGAAAGGACGGAGAATTGACCATTTAAGGTCTAGAGGTTTGAGCAAATGCAACAAGTGGATTCATGTGGATTGCTACTTTGGTATCAACCATGAAAGGATGTGTGATGTAGAAATTTTAGTGGTTATACTTGTGTATGTTTTGAGTCATGAAGATCATAGAGTAATTGAAGATGGATAAGAGGAGAGTATTAGGATGCAATTAAAGGAGGATCCAATGTCTTTGGGTGGTTGCAAAGTAGGGTGGCTCACTTTTTGTGTCGCAATTTAGTTTTTTGCAAAGTGGCATTCATTTACATTTTATTAACATGGCATAAAAACAATAATTAAAAAAAATTGTGGCTAGATTTAAATTTTCAACTTGAAGAAGAAGACATCTATAAAAAATAATTGCAACATATATGCACCAAATATATAGTAATGGACTTTTGAAGTTGAAAAATATGGATTGACTTCTTATTTGTGTTTCTATATACATGCATTTTTGTGTATGAATTTTATTTGGGATATATGATAAGGACTCAATATATGAGATGTTAAAACAAAAAAAATAATGTGCAAAAACATTGCTAGAAAAAAATTAACCAAAAAAAAGTTATGAACTTTTGAATGGCCTAAAATGAACCATATTTCCATTTAGTCCATCTCATAATCATTTTTAGTGGATTTCAATTTTTATTTTCTTAACATGTACATTAAAAATTTGTTTAGAATGGTTATTCTTCATATGGACTTTTTAGTTCATTAACCACCATATAATTCCCCACTAAATTAATGATATCAAAATAGATTGACATTTCGAGATTGCCATATGGACTTTTAGGGAATGGAGCATTTGCCAAAAATGAACCACCTTAGAGTGCATACCCCTTTATTTAATGTTGTGAAATCAATAAATGCAATTCCCTTATAAATTTTTTAAAACATGTGGATGGATCAAAATGGACATTACAATTTAGTTTGAATTGCATAATGCAAGGTGGTGATGGGTGAATGCACATTATGGTGTACACAATTTGAGGGAAATTTGGAACTACATATATAGTATCAAAAGTAGCATCACGTAAGATTTCATTCACTTTGAATTATTTTAAAGATCACATATTTTTTTTTATTTTTTTTTAAATCACAAAAATCATGAATATGAAATTGAGACATAATTGTACATTTGAGTAAATGGGTTAAAACACATTAAGGGTGAGCCACTTTTCACCAAAAAAGGTGATGTATAACCAATATTATAGTACGTAGTAAGCTAAAATTTTGATGGTATCCTTTGGCTATCTAAACATAAGCAAAAACATGGACAGTGCTGATGTTTCCCGTATGGTGGCCAATGCATTCTTGAGATATGAAAAATCTAGATTTAATTCATGTATATCAATATCATACACCATAAAAATTCACCCAAGAATTCCATTCACAACCTTAATTTTGAAGTATATATGCAATTTTTCAAACTCTATGACACGTATTATTTTGTCACAAATATATTCCATACATTCAAGTTTTTCATTGTTTTTTGTATTTTTTAAAAAAATTCTTAGATTAAGTTAAAATCTAATCAAATATACTTTAAAAAAACAAAAAAATCCAAAATGTGATGTCCATACATTACAAAAAAATTTGCAGAAATATTATACTTATGACTACAATTTTCGGGGGCTTTAGTGTGCTTTCACCCAAATGTACACCAATAATTTAATAAAAGTTTTTAAAAACCCTTTATTTGATAGCAATTTTTCATCTTTTTAAAAATTCGAAGTTTTTTTTTCAAATGATTAAAATAATACTTAGCCCAAATAAATATTCAATGGAATAACATCTTTCAACCTAAAAAAATCATAATCATCAACATTATCATACCATAATCTACTACTAGACATTTGAAAATCATCCGATCTAAATTCCACAACTTTAAGAAAAATTGAAAACTTTGGTGGGAAGGATTATTCTTTATGGTTTTTTTTAATGTATGTGGAAAAATTCATGGAAAATTCATCATTAAATGTAGTACTTTTTAGGCCTTTTGTTGGAATTGCAAAAATGTGACACTATTATGCAAATCATAAGAATACTTTGTTGGACTAATATACCATTCACTTGTGCATGTTGATTTCACAACATATATTGGGACATAAACCATCATTTATTACAAAATTTTAGTGAAAATTATTTTCCGAATTTCCACCATGATGCATGAAACTTGATAGGTATTGAAAACTATCAAATTGTGACATTTTTCTATGTACACCATAACATGTATTCACCTTGATAACAATTGGAGGGCCAACTAGGTACATGCCAAATCACTTTGATGAAGACGATAATGGTATACTAAATATGTGGGAGGATGTGACATCAACACAGAAGAATGGAAAAATAATACCCATGGATCACAAATACATAATTGGAAAGAATATGGAAAAGAATCCTAAATTGTCATTGGGAAGGAAAAGACCTATATTTCAAAGATTTATTAGTCCCTAGAATTAAGAGGAGGAATGTGATACTAGACATTCGTGTGTAGAATTAAGGCATTTTGGAAAAATGAGAATTTTGAAGGAGGTGAAGCACATATATTTCTATCACAATATAACAAAATAAGAAAGATGAATGTGAATGCTAAAATTGCCAATAGGTGAGGAGCAATAGAGTGATGAAATTTAACATTGAAAAGTTGCATTATCCTAGTTTATGAGTTTTTCTATAAGGTGGCATTTAATATGACAAGATGTCGTTAACTTCATTTAAAAAGGGATGTTTAGGTAGTGGCCACCGCACACCATCCATTGGAAACTTGTCAGCAATTAGGTGAACTATGAAAATGAACTTTTAACTAAGTTTATCACATTAAAGGTTTCACCTTGGTGATCTATCTCCTAAAGGATAGGTCTTGCAAATAGGTAGGCACAACACAATAGCCACAAATATGCATGTGATTAGTTCATGTAGGTAAAAGATTGGTGGGTTATTAATACATAAATTATTTAAAAAAAATTGAGGTAATTAGTGTGGTTAGTTAGTGAATGAGAACCCAATGGAATTTTTTTTCCCTATTCATTTGCCATCCATGCATCCATCATGTGGACAAACACTACTATGTCAATTCATCATGAACTAGGCACCATAATATTTAGGTGGAGATAGGGCCTTAGTGGATGGAAACATAATGAAGCATAATCATGACAAGCAATCTAGGCATTTCATAATTTTATTCCCTTTGGTAATATTCTTGCAAGATTCATCACATATGGTGCTTGTTGATGAATCTCCACCAAAGGAAGGTGCTTAATGGCTTGAAAGTGGTCAAACTATAAAGGAAGTTGTTACATATGACACATGGACAAAATTTTTTTTTATATGAATCTTCCATAATACAAGTGGACTTTAGTCATGTAAGGTGAAAGCATAATAGAGGTGAGACAATTTAGGCAAAAAATGGTGATGTATAACAAGTATGATAATGCATAATGAGCTTTTTCTTGGTGGCAATCTTTTGGAATGTGCATGAATTTTTTTTGGAATTAAGAACTCATTTTGACTCAAAATTAACCTTGATCCAACAATCGAATTATAAGGATTGGGTACACTCAACGTACATGTTGCCTACAATGTGCAATTTTTTAATGACCATAAGGTGTCATATTGGGTGACATGTTCCATTGACAAGGGAAAAAAAATGAAAAAATAAAAATAAAAATAAAAGTCCACTTCTAGGATCTTCCTTTTTTTCATTTGGAATTTTTAATGGCTTACCAACATTGAAAAATTATCTTTCTGAATAATAATTTTTTAAATAATAAATTTCAAAAAAATTGGTGGATTATCATTTCTTACATCATTTTCATTCTTTATCTAAAATTTCATACAAGAATATGTCCTATAACCTTGTTTTTGAAGTATATTTCCCATTTTTCATACTTTGTGACGGGTATTATTTTGGTTCAAATATATTCATCACATACAAAGTGTTCACCTTTTGTTGATTTTTTTTGAAGAATTGATTAAGTCAAGTTCCAAACTTAAATTTTCCCAAAGTTCACAATATGACAACAAATAAAACCATACACATCTTATCATTTATAATTGAAATGAATAAACTTGTATTATGTGAAAACAAATTTGGGGGACTATAATGTGCTTTCACCATGTATTAGTGGCCTTTAATATAATTTTAGCCACATAATAATATTATTAAAAATGACAAATTGTTTCCTTACGCACATGCTTCAATTACATTGCATAGAAATTCCAATCAATACACCAATAGAATTATGGGGTAAACACATATATGTTTTTTATTCTATATTGAAAGATTTAAAATGTTTTTATAGAAAATTAAACCATAAATAGCTAAAGGTTTTAATGTCCAATTCATAATGATGCTTTTGCTTACATTTTTTCCATATGTTGTACTTGTCCTTCAAGTTTGGCTTTTAATAATCCTTTATACATGGGCGGAGGATTTTTTATTTTATTTTTACTAATCCAATAAAAAACTTAAGATTTAACTTTTAAATTAACATTATGAAATACAATAACAATCCTTTTATTGGAAATGTCAACAAAATTATTTCCACGACATTTGAACTTTTTACATTTATTCTCAAAGTTTCGAAGTATGCCCCACTTATTTTTTCAATATTTAATTATTGTGACAAAAACTATTGATTATCAAAGCTATAATAGTCACAAACTCTCCAACATGATAGTAATCATAAACACTCCAAGATCATTGGCATTTCATACTTGGGTTTCACTGTCACCTTGTCATGTGGTGCATGACAATAATTTGATGAAAGATGAAGGTGAAGCTATTGAAGGACCAAAACTAACACTAATTTTGCTTCCTGCAAAGAAAATATTTATCCCACACAAAACCATGGCCCAAATGAAAAATGCATAAAAGAAAATGGGTTTTTGCGTGCCTTAGCAATATCATCAACAAATCTTTTTGGCTTAAATTCATGTACATCTACTCCTCACAACTCGGGATCACGGTGAATGGCAAGCTTAGCAAAATATAATTTCAATCCTTTTGGGATGTTTAGGTACCCCAATTTCATGTCCATTGATGCTTCTTTGTTTTGATTTGAAAAAAATAGTACAACACCAAAAAGGAGAGGGAGTAAGATGCTAAGGAGGTCATATTTCAAATGTTCTCTGCCTTGGGAAAATACATGATGGGGTGAAAATTGTTCCCAAGTGAAGAAAATAGCTCGAGGGAAATTGTGTAAGAGGTGGTTGAAAAGCCTCTTCACAAAAACAAGAAAAAGGAAAAGGAGGGGGCTAGGCCAAACAAGGTTTCAATTGTGAAGAAAATTACTTGTACTCTGAAAAATAACAAGGGGAAGGAAAAAGTTCCAAGCCTAATGGAAAAAGTAAAAGACCATGTGGACTTTCACTTTTCTAGTGAAGAGTTTAAGAGGAAACTAACTCCTTGATAGTCGCCTTTGATGCAATTCTAAAGGGAAAGGGTGGCAAAAAGGCCACTTAACACAATGAAAAGGTGGACAAAGCCTCTAAGGTGTAAGAGGAAGAGGTGAACCAAAAGGTGGTGGCAATGTGCCCAAAGGCCTTCTGGACATCCTAAAATCCCTCAAGGTTCTCATGCTAGAACACAACCAAACCATGATGGCCTTTGGTCAAGTGGTGGTAGGGTTGGGTTGGTGGTTTTTGCCCTGAATTGGGTTTTGCCAAAGCAATCAAGGCAAGGTTGTTTAATTCCTTGGCGGGGAAGGAGATCAAGACAAAGTAAGTGCAATCGTGGCTGCACCAAGTTGAGGTTTATTTGGAAACCCAACTATTCAACTCGAATAAAGTGTGGATCCATTTCACTCAAACCTTCCTCAAATAACATGTGTGGGATTGGTGGATGGCTCAAAAACTAAAGACACCCAACTTGTTAGAAATCCTCCCTTGGGAGGAATTCAAGTTATGTTTAAATGAAAGGTTCACACCACACCACCCAGTGCTAAAGGAAGGGATGGAGCTCTTGGAGCTTGCCCAAGGGGATGGAACAAATTCATTAGCGCATTATGTGCAAGACTTCAACACAAAGCTAGTTGTCATCCCTTTTAATGGAAAGTTTGCCAAGAAGTTGGCCCTCCTTCATGGATTGAAACCATAGGTCCGAAAGATCTTCTACCAAAGGGTGGACATCCCGAACACTTGTCAAAGCCTCATGAAGACGGTGGAATGCATGGAAGACAAAAGCCTTCAGCACTACCATGGTGAAACTGGAAGCAAGGTCACCCATAAATTGAATGTTGGCTTGACTAATGGGAACATGGGTTAGAACAAGCAAAAGTGGGACTAGGGCAAGCTGGGGCCTCATGACAAAAAGGAGAAGTTGTAGGTGTAAAAACATGGAAATGTGGTCCCCAAGCATTATCATCCTTATGAATGAAATGTTGGGGACAATAAATGCAAGTCACTTCTACTTCCATGGTCCAAATTCTTTAAGGTGTACCAAAATTTTATCACAACATCACCTTTTTTGTGTTTTTTACCTAGTTTTCTTTTTACCATATAAAAACACATTTATGGATGATTGTGATGGGATCTATAATTGTAGTGGTTTAAAATACAGTCGTATGAAATATTTGACATTTTTTATTTGTTATTTTTATGGAGATTAAAATATAGGGTAAAAAATAATTGTAGTAAGGACTGGATCTTTTTTGTCCTGTGTGGTACACCTTAAAAGATTTTCACCTTCCAAAAGAACTATTATCACAAGTATTAATTCTATTACAACTACTCAAATGTTAATAATGTAACATTTCATGTAAAATGAAATAAAAGGAAAAACATGTCTTCTGAGGATAGTCCTACTCTTTAGACATATCATTAATCCAATTAGTGAAACCCATAGTGAAGGAGTTCAACATAAGAACAAGATAAAGGGGTCTAGAAGTAGTTACGTTCCAAACCCTTTAAAGTACTTTCAAAGATGGATAATCCAATTCATTGGGTCTACAAGTTTCCAACATTTATTGTCTTTCGTCCATGACAACTACAAACCCTCTATGAGTGTTTCTTATCATCTACAATGCCTACAAACTTTTTGTGGTTGTTGCATTTCGTTTGTAACACTTGTTGATTTTTTATGGCTATTGCCTATTATCTACAATAGATTTTTTCGCCCTATAGACTTCAACTTTCAAGCCTACCTCGTTTCTATTACCATTTACTGCCCGTCACCATCCTATGACAATAAAATGCATCCTATTCCAAAAGCTAAAAAGAGAGTGGATATCCTATCATTTTAAAAGAAGAAATGCAAAACTAATATGTGAATACAACAAAACTCCATAGAATATGATATGAACTAATTTCCTCAACATTTTATCATATTCTAAGTGAAAAAAAAACACCAACAAGATACATGAAAATCCTTCGACCATTTTCCATTACAAGGATAAAAATACAACTTATTACCATTTTTTTTTCCTCTTTCCAATGTCACACACATCTTCACAAGAGAGTAATATCATAACCAAAAATTCCAAATTAGAATACAATGCAATAATATCACAACCCTCCTCTTGTCCTTCTCATCCCCCTCCCTCACAAGACCACACATACAAGGCCCATATGTTCTCCATGAAAATAGTTTCTTGTCCTAATCCTTAAATGATTGGTGGATTCAACTAACCCCCATTAGCTTCACCTTTTGGTAAAGGACTATAAGTTTACCACTAATAATTATCTAATTACTAGGATGCCCCATGGGTGTTAAATATCCGAGGGATTTCTACCCTTAGCACCAAGGCAAGGAGCTAATAAGAATTGTGAAAGTTTTCCAAAAATGCAAAGTGAATGTTCTCAAAGGTCAAATGTTTCAATTGTGATGATCATGGGCACTTGGTGAAAAATTATCCCAAGCCACCTCCTGTAAGTTTCTAAATTTCTAGAGGTAATTTTTTTTTCCAAGGGGGCTTTGTGGTCGAAATAAGGGCCAACAAAAGCAAAGCTTCTAATTTATTAAAATTAAGATGTAAAATGAATAATGAGTTTTTGTGTAGTATCTTGAATTCAAGAGTGACAAATTCATTCACGATTTCATAGACGATGGAATGATTGGGAATCAAAACCGAATTACTAGTAGATCCCATCAAGGTGCATTTGGCACAAGGCGTACTAGACCTTAATTTAAAGTAGCATTAAGTGTTGAATTGTTTTGCATGGGAGTTCAACTTTTCGAGAACTTCACCTTGTGTGATTTAAAGATAATTTTGATGGAATTCTAGGAAACACATTTTTGAATGCCTATGAAATAGACATCTTCCGTAGCAGAAATAAGGTGAGAATCTATGCCAAAGTTGGTTTTAAGTTAGTGAACTTAGATGTGAATTATAGTTCTATGTTGGCAAAAGTTAGAATTAACTTGGTTGTTTTAACTAAAAAGTTAGAATCACTTAATTTTGTGAATTTGATGTTTTTGAAAATCTTCAAAGGGGAGTTTAAACCACAAGGGGCAAAATAACCTCATGATTGTATTTTGGATTCACTCAATAAAATTTTGGAGGTTTTCATTATTACAAATATGTGTTTATATGTTGGTTTTTGTAATTGAATTTTTAGTCATAGTATACATTTGACAGATTTGGTTACAGTCAAAATAGACTAGTCATTTTAGCCACCAAGTTGTCTAAATTTGTTATGATGAAGTGCTCATTTATGTCCAGCTACGCATGTCCACTATAACTTGAGTGTCTATAATTCCTATTGATGTGTAGTTGTCCATGCTTATAGAGGTGACTAACTTCCTATCTAATGTGGATGCCCACATGGCATGTCCATTGTGACTAACTTGTTTAGTATTCTAGATGATGTCAATTCCAATTGGCATACAATTTGACTAAAATGTCAAATAGTTGTGTTGATTTGATGTGACATGGTATGTCAAGTTTGATTGAGATGTCTAATTATTTATTGATGTAGACACCAAATTGCATTGTATAAAAAACTACATTACACATACAAACTATCAATTTGAAACACATATACATCCACACAACATGTATATTATTCACTAAAAGCACGGACCCAACTACAAACATATACACACAAAATTCTAGGTTGCAACCTAGTATATAAATAATTATTCAAAGTTCATCAAGTTACAAAATATGAACATATAAAGATCAGATGAATGAAATGAAAAAAAAAAAAATTGTAAAACTTTTCAAGGATGAAAGATCAAGAAGGGGAAAAAGCAAAATCACTTTGTTGTTGTGGGGCCCTTTCGATCCACAACAATAAAGTGACATCTATCTATGAAGGAAGGTAGTTTGTTTTGTTTTGAAATTTATTGGGATGCTTCAAATTGCATTCTTGGTCTCTTTGGAAAGCTCTCAAGGAGGAGGGGTGCATTAGCTTGGTTTCATAGCATTTGGACTTGTGGTGTAAAAGTTTCTGAATATTGAATGATTTCTTCACTAAAAGTTAAATAAAATCATAGCTGAAAATTTTGGAGGAATTGGAATGTGCCTTTGGTGTTGTTGGAAAGATCTTGATGAGTAACATTTAATGGAATTTATTTGGTAAGATTTGGATTCAAAATGTGTGGGAGATATTGATTTTTAAATGATTTTTGCCACTAAAAATTGAAATGCGTGGGAGATATTGATTTAAAAGTGATTTCTGCTATTAAAAGTTCAAATAAATTCCAAAAAACCAGGTTTTGTAAGGAAAAATTAGTTGAGGACACTTGACTGTCTACCCTTCAATTCAAGTAGAAGGAATTGTGATGTTCCTTGGTGTTGTTGGAAAGATCTTGACAATTCAAATTTAATGGAATTTAAGATTTCCAGATAATGAGTTCACACTTGGGCCAACAGCATAGGCCACACTATCTATCTATGAAGGAAGGTAGTTTGTTTTGTTTTGTTGCATTTTGTAATTATGAGATCCACCGAACTAGGATGCTTCAGATCATGTTCTTGGTGTCTTTGGAAAGCTCTCAATGAGGAGGGGTGCACGGGCTTGGTTCCATGACATTTGGCCTTGCTGTGCAAGAGTTCTTGAATATTGAATGATTTCTTCACTGAAAATTAAATTAAATCATAGCTGAAAAATTCGGAGGGGTTGGAATGTGCCTTTGGTGTTGTTAGAATGATCTTGATGAGCAGGATTTAATGGAATTTATTCGGTAAGATTTGGATGCAGACTGTGGGAGATATTGATTTTAAAGTGATTTCTGCCACTCAAAATTCAAATAAATTCCAAAAAACCAGGTTTTGTAAGGAAAAATCAGTTGAGGATGTGGTAACACTTGGCCCAACGGCACAGGCCACACTAGTGTACATTATTTTTTGGATGAAGTACAGGAATCAGACAGTCTGAGACTCAGTTTGGGGTGGCAACCCAGCAAAGTGTAGACATCTTGCGGATAGGGTTTATTTGTTGTTAGTTCGTGGTTCGTTCTTGGGTGGCTGCTTCGGAGCTTCCTACCCACCCAATCTGAAGACTCTGCAGATTCCTCGAGCATTTTTTTCATTTTTCCTTTGTTCCCAATATGTTCTTTAAGTTCCCAATGTGTTCCCAATGTGTTCCCAATAGTACCTTGCTTTGATCCCCTATGTTTTGCCCAAAGTCCTCCCCTTCTCACCTATATAGGTGGGCCAAAGGGGGATACACTCCATCTATCCATAGAATCTTCTATTTTGGGGAGCCTCTACAGTTTCAACCTTTTTTCCTTTTTTTTTGCGATGGGCCAATCAAATTGGCTCGTTGCCAAAAACAAAAGTTGGACTTGCAAGGCACTCCCAACTAATCAAACATGAAAACGTAAATAGTGTAAAGTGCGTGACTGGCCAATCAAAAAAATAGTTCTTTGTTATTTCCTCTTGTGCAGGCCCTCTTGGAGGCCTAGGGTGAACCAGGAAGGGTATAAACTGGTGTAAAAATCCCAAAGTTTTTGGGGCAGCTTCTAAACAATATACATATAGGGTCCTTAGACAAAAGCAGGGTCTCTGAGTCCAAATTTAACATTCCCCAATTCTCACTCAAGAAGGTGAAGGTATCAATGTAGGTGCTGGTTGACCATGCTTGCGTGGAGGGCACTGCATCGTTAGCAGAAGAGCTACGCGCTTCTAAGAAGCTTTCGTTTTAAGAAATACTTGAGCATCTATAAGGGGAAGAATAGCATCCGGGCACTTCGCACTTTCATCGTTCGCGCACTGTTTCACCGATCGTTGTGTTCCATTTGAAAGCTCATTGAGTTCTACAGATTTTGGTGTAACTGGTTCCAGTTCCACATAAGGCCCCGGCTGGTTTCTCAATTCAATCTCAAGTGAATTTTTTTCCCTAGCTGACAAGTCTGAAGAGGTTTTGTTCAGCTTCACAAATCTGAAAGAGTTTTTTTCTCAGCTCTGCGTCTTAAATTGACATTATTTGTGATTTCTGTTGCAACGGCCAGAAAGCAAGAGAGTCAGTTCTGGGAATCAAAGAATTCTGCTGCCACGGTTCTGTCTCCGTTTCAGTTTCACTTGGAGACTTGGGGATTTTTTGTCTTTGGGTTGATTGATTTTGTAACTAAAATTTCCTTCCCTCATTTACTATTTTGATTGTTTTCTTTCTGCCTGGGTTTTGCTTTGCAGACCCGTTTCAGGAGTAGAGAGGTTATTAGAGGGGAGTTATAGTTTTGTGGCAAAGCTGTGAAAGTGTAAGTATTGAAGAAATCATCATAGTTGCCATTCATAAATTCAATGGAAATTTATTTGGGGAACCACCAGATATGGTCCACACTGTCTACATCTCTACTCACAGTACTCCTAATGTGGGTTGCTTACATCATTGTGGGGATGGTGGACAAGTTTGTGATTACTCCCATGAGGATCAAGAGTATCATGAATAGACAAGGAGTGAAAGGACCCTATTCTCATTTGTTCCTGGGAAACATGCCCGAACTTATTGCACTTGCCGAGGCTGAAGAAGAGAAGGACATGAAGACAGGTGACTACGATATTGTATCTCATATTCTGCCTTTTCATGTTCAGAATTGCCAAGCTTATGGTGAGTTTTTTCCTCTAAGCTCCAAATTTTCATCTCTCTCAATTGTACTAGGTATTTTCATTTCTCCCTATCTTGCAATTATAATTGAGGATTGCAGTACTGATGATTGATCTCTAGAATTAGGGTTTGATAGTTTTTGGAAAGAGGAGGGAGCATCCACAATAGGGTGATGGTTATGTTGAGAATTTTCTACAAGAAACTTAGAATTTGCAATCTTGCCTAAACCGAGTCATATCAAAGTAAGAATGGAGTTTTGAGTGCCCTAGAGCTTACTTTCTCTTTTGTGAAGTTTCATTGTATAACAAAGCTTTTTGGTAAGGATTCTAATGTGTCTTTTAGGCGTATGGGGGACAATTGTGTTTGAGATTGTGAATCTAGACATCTCTTCATGATGAAGCTTGTCGATAATAAGTCATGAACAAAAAATTATTAAATGTTTTGCATGCCAGGAAAGAGCTATTTGTGGTGGTTTGGATGGGAGCCAAGAATAACAATAACAGACCTTGATCTCATTAAACAAGTTTTGACAAACAAGGATCATGTGTTTACAAAGTCTCAAATAATGATTAGATCTACAAAGCCAGTTATTGGAAAGGGGTTGGTGACAACTGATGGAGAGGAATGGGCTCTCCATCGTCGAATTGTAAGCCCTGCCTTCCATCATGAAAATCTCAAGGTACAAACAAAAACAACACTACAAATGTTTTCGACAAATCTTTGGAAAGAATATTTTAGAACTATTATGAATTGAAAAGTCAAAAAACAACTAATAATCTAGAACTTAAACAATGTTGTAGAGTGTCAATTGTTTTTTCCAAGCTATTTCATAAGTATTTAGATTCATTTTGTAATGTTGACAACATTGATGAAAATCCTTGAAATTATCCACCCACCCAAGTTCAAACTTTTTCTGGATAGGGCTATGTTGTAAGAAAACTTGGCATTTAGTGTTTTTTTTATCAACTAGTCTAAATGGAAATACTAGTATATAAACTTGATGGGTTCATGCATGGCATGGATATTATTATTAATTTGCAGGCAATGGTAGTAGCAATGGAAAAGAGTGCATCATCTATGGTAGATGAATGGGAGAAGAAAGTGAGGGATGGTGGGGGCCATGTGGAGCTTGAAGTGGGTGCTTACATGACACATGTGACGGCTGATATAATTTCACATACTGCCTTTGGTAGTAGTTATGAAAAAGGAAAAAAAGTGTTTGAACAACAAGTTGCACTCATTAATCTTCTTGGTCAAAGAAGGAGACAACGATTTGGTGCAATGCCAGGATACAGGTTCATTCATTCATTCATGTCGTATTCCCTAAATATCTTTTATACCATTGATATGATCATGTTGATGTTTTAAACACCATTAATTTTTTAAATATTATTTTATATTGAAAATGTCATGAACTTTAACAAAAAAAAAATGTAGAAGAAAAATTAGTTGAATTTACACTAGAAAAACAAAAGTTCCCAAGAATTCATGAATTTTTCAATCAAAAAGGAGAAATTTGGCCCAATAAAAAAACATTAAACACCATACAAACCTTAAAAAAAACTAGTCTTTAAGTGCAAGGTTTTTAGTTTTCTTATGTTGTTCCATTCCTAAATTTGTTGTTTTGTGTGTTTGTAGTCTTCTTCCAATGCCATTAAACATCAAAATAATTTTGACCCAAATTGCCATCTCAAGCTCTTTAAGGCAAATTATTCAATCACGAAAGGATATGGTGAAAATGGCTGACAACACTTCATATGGAAATGACTTGTTGGGTCTCATGCTTGGTGCAACAATAGAAGAAACTACTATCAAGGGTGGAAAGGTCCATTTCGGCATGAAAGCATTGATGGATAATTGTAAGACTTTTTTCATAGCAGGACATGAAACAACAGCAACTCTTCTCACATGGGCCATGATGTTGTTAGCATCCCACACAACTTGGCAAGAACGTGCTCGTGAAGAAATCATAAAAGTATGTGGACATGGTGATCATGCAATTGATGTCAACATGTTCAACAAATTGAAAACGGTATTTTGAATCTTTAGTCAACCCATTTGAAGTTTTGTTTATCTCACATCTTTGCACAAATTTGATTATTTACAATGCGGTTGGATGTGGGTGCAGTTGACTATGATTTTGAATGAGACTCTTCGTCTATTTTCGCCATTTTCAGGTCAAAGCAGAGAAGCATCAATGGATACAAAATTGGGGGACCTACACATCCCAAAAGGATTGAACTTATATTTTCCTAGGCTTGCCATTCACCATGATCCTGAGTTTTGGGGAACAGACGTACATGAATTCAAGCCAGAAAGATTCATCAATGGTATTACTAATGCAAGCAAAAACCCATTTGCTTTTATGCCTTTTTCATTTGGGCCAAGGTTTTGTGTGGGACAAGGATTTGCTTTGGAGGAAGCAAAACTAGTGTTGGTTCTAGTACTTCAACGATTTCGCTTTCATCTTTCACCAAATTATCGTCATGCACCATACGATAAGGTGACAATTAAACCCAAGTATGGAGTGCCAGTGATTTTGGAATGTTTGTGATTATTATCATGTTATTGGAAAGTTTGTGACTATTGTAACTTTTGTTGATGATTAACAATTTATTGAATTAATTAATCATGGAAAGAACAAGTTTGATGATAAATGTAAAAAGTTAAAGTTAAATGAGGGTGAAAGCATGCTAAAATAGGCCAAAAAAAATAGTTCGCTTAAAATCTCATTTTAAAATATGATAGTTTTCTACAAAAACACAAAAAAATAGATTGGAAAGTTTTTATTTTTCATTTTGAAAACATCCATGCCTACATTGGGTTTGTAGTAAATTGAGTATGAAATTTGAAAAAAAAATAGTATAATAAAAGTGGGTAACAAGTAGGTTTGAAATTGACTAGTAAATATTTTTTTCAAACCTACTTTTACCTTATAGGATAGATATATTTTTATTAGAATGTGAAAAAGATGAAAAGCCATAAATACATTTTAGGCACCTTTTATTCAAAAATTTTAAAAATGTAATATATCATCTATTTATGATCTACATAAGGGCTATAAAGTAGACAATGACATTTGCTTGAATTCCCATGAATATATTTAAACCTACTTTAAACATGTACTTTTTTATTTAAATTTTTAACAAAGTTGAAAAAAATGTTCATATTAATCCTTGAATTTCATAATATTTCAAAACATATTTTTTAGCTACTTTTCATTTATGTTGCAAGGAACATTTGTGATCTACTTTACCATGCTTTCACCCATGAATATAATTTTGTTGGTACTACTAAAAAAAAGATTGTTATATTTCATGATGTTAAAAGGTTAAGTCTTAAATATTTAATTAGATGAGTGTAATTTTATTTTTTTGTTTCTCAATCCATTTATTTGGAGATTATTAAATGTAGTCAGACTTGAGGGAGAAGTACAACATATGGCAAAATGTAAGCAAAAACATTATTATGAATTGGGTAACAAAACCTTTAGCTATTAAAGTATAGTTGTTTGTGAAAACATTTAAAATTATTTTGTGCAAAGAAAAAAACATGTATGTGCACACCCCATATTTTTCTTGGTGTTTTGATGGAGTTTTTATTCATAGTGATTGAATTGTGCAAAAGGAAACAATGTCAAATTTTTTATAAACATCATTTTGTCATTAGACTTACAACATCTTGGTCATTAATGCAACTATAGTCCACTTGTATTATGCAACATTGACACCAAAAAGAACATTTTCCCTTTACTATTGGGCCACCTCCAAACAATAAGCAAAATTCTTTGATGGAAATTCATTAAAAAATAGTGACTTTTCCAAAAATATTACCAAAGGGAACAAGACTTTGAAATACTTGGATTAGTTTGTCCTATTTTTTAATGAAATTATGTTCCATTATTTTCATCCACAAAGGTCCATATATCCATCTACATTACGGCACCTAAAATCATGAACCAATAACATGAATGCAACACAAAGGATGCATGGATGGTGGATGGACAAAAGAACATTTTTACGTTGGGTTCTAATTCACCAACTAACCATATTGGCTCAAGTTTTTGCTTTAATTAACTACATATTAATGACATGTGATAGTTCTTACCTACATGAACCAACCATTTACATGCATTTATTTCCTATTAGCCATTTTTTTATCAAACCTTCCTACATACAAGACCTATCTTGTAGAAAATAGGTAACTAGGGTGCAACTTGATGTGATCAAGTAAGTTAGAAGTTCATGTCCAATTAAATCATGACATGTTTCCAATGGAATAGGGTGCATTGGTGGCCACTACCTAAATTGTTTCCTATTAGATGATGATTTTTTTACTTTTCATATTTGAAGGTTTAACCTCCACCTACATGATGCCATGAGAGAATTTCAACCATAATGAGATCTTCCATTTTGGATGGATTAACCAAGAGTAAGAGTTTAATATTAAGTCATGAACAAGGGATTTGCCCTTTTGCAAATGAAACTTGAGCGAAGTGTTTATGTAGGATGGAAAAACCTAATTGGATCATCCTTAAACAAATGGAACTTTGTTGTTGAAAATAATAAGGTGAAAACATGGTTAGGTGGTTTAGTTTTGGTTTTTTAAAGTTTAGTCTTAACACCACTTTCATTATTAACAACTTATGTGTTCAATGTACATTTCCTTATGTTATGCATTCAAAAATATGGGTAACTCCAAGTTTGTACATGGTTAAATATATAATTGGTCAAAAATTCCATGAAAATGGATTAATAACATATGATGATGTAAATTAAAAATTTAAAAATAAAAAAATTAATATAGTGAAAGTTCTAATGCATTTCTTATTTTTAAACATCTCATTTGATGTTGTCATACTTTTTAATTAAAAAAATTGACCCTACCATGGCATACTTTTAGAATTCACATATTAAATTTGTACTTTATGATCGAAAGAATGTTATTAGTTCCAAAATCCACTATGAATCCATTCTTATCTTATAATTCATTTAATGGGATTCCCAATAAAATATATTGCAACATGGTTGATTAAAAATTTGATAATGTTCATGTGAAATATGACATGACATTTTAAAATCATTTAAAATATGAATATGATAGAACAAATTGTCTCCCTAATCATGCTTTCACCACACAATGGATGTAAAAACCTTGATAGGGTAATGCACAACATTTTAATCCCTTTCAATCATAATGTAATTTTTCATCACCATGGTCAAAACACGTTAGGTGTCTATGGTCAAAATTCATCTTAACTCAACTTAAACATCCCCAATAACAACACATTGACAATTTTGACTAATTCAATGATAAAGTTCATTTTGTCAAAATGTATAGTTAATTTATATACAAAGCCCACAAAATCAAATACCTTTTAACAAAATGAACATTATCATTGAACTAATCAAAGTTGTCAAAAGGTATTTGATTTTGATTTGAACATACACAGGGTAGTTTATGTCACAGATTTATGACTTTTTTACACCATCAATCCAATTTTCACAAAGAATAAAGTTTTGAAATTTAATTTACATTGAACTTGGCGTATAATAGTTTTTAATTAGTTGTGTTATATGCCATCCTTGGCCAAGAATGAGCTAATGACTTCATCACATATCAACAATTTTTCTTGTTAGTTGATGTGGAAAACATTAATCACCTTTTGGTTATGGTCCATATCAAATCCCTTCACCCATGAAAATTCAATAGCATGATATCCCTTCCGCATAACCAAATATATTCATGCTTTTTAATTGATTTATTCAATTGTTTGTCTTTGACCAATGTTGTGATCTTTTTTATTTTCATAGTTTTACTTGCCTTCATTATGCCAAAACATGGCATCCATGATTAAACTAGGGTTCAATTTGACTAGAAATGGTATGAATGACTAACCTAGTTGAGAAGGATCAATCATGGATGCCATGTTTTAACGTAGTGAGCTTAAAAGCATGTTACATGATCCAAAACATTTTTTCAAATTCCACATTGATAGATGTATATCATTGTAGAAAATTCATTTTTCAAATGATGCATTGAAAAATGCTTATAATGAAATTATTTTAATTATAAAAAGCATCCAATGGTGTGAAAATCATTCATTAAGATGCAAGTATGCTTAAATATTGTAAAAAAATTATCAATAATCCAATAGTGGAATACCCAAGTGATTGAGTATGAAAGAAACTAAGAATTGGATATGTGAA